>Ga0316209_1000267_pt1 | contig 103709 bp, 98 predicted proteins | sample 6monopyrite_MG_FD_204945 | JGI IMG/M metagenome (GOLD analysis project Ga0316209, IMG submission 204945) | Microbial mat bacterial communities from mineral coupon in-situ incubated in ocean water Damariscotta River, Maine, United States -... | ecosystem: Environmental > Aquatic > Marine >... | reverse complement strand
GGTCTATTTACCAACAAACTAACTTTAAAGTGCGCCAATTGCGCTGCTTAAAGCACCGACAAATGGGTTGGCAAACAAGAACCACATGGCAAATGCCAAAATGATAAATGGGAATGATTCCATCAGGCCTGCAAAAATGAACATGTTGGTCATCAATGCTGGACGCATTTCAGGCTGACGTGCAATCCCCTCAAGGGTCTTGGCACAGATCAGACCCCAGCCAATTGCAGAACCCAGGCCTGCTGCAGCTAGAATAACGCCAACACCAACTGCAGTGTAAGCGTAGATTTGTGCGATCATATCGGGTGTCATTGCTTCTTTCTCCCTATCTTCAATTATAAAAAACGAAAAACTTAAAACGACTCAATTAATGATCTTCTGTATGGGCCATACCCAAATAGACGATCGTCAATACCATAAAAATAAATGCCTGTAAGGTGATTACCAATAGATGGAAAATCAACCAACCCAGATCAAGTACCACCTGCAACGGCAACCAGAATAGCGCTGCAAAACCCACCGCCATCGTGCCACCAATTAACGCAATCAGCAGGAAGACCAATTCACCTGCAAACAGGTTACCGAATAAACGTAGTGCGAGACTCAGCGGCTTAGCGAGCTCTTCAATCAACGCCATTACAATATTAACCGGGACAAAAAACTTGCCGAACGGGTGAAACAAAAACATTTTTAAATAACCAACCGGGCCTTTCACCTTGATGTTATAGAAAACAATTAACCCAAATACGGTTAAGGACATTGCCAGTGTTGTGTTTAAATCAGTGGTCGGTACAACCTTTAGATACTCTATGCCAAACCACTTGCCAATCTCAGGCAACAAATCAACCGGAATCATATCCATAAAATTCATCAAAAATACCCAGACAAAAATTGTCAGGGCTAGTGGTGCTATTAATGGATTGTGGCCGGGAAAAGTATCTTTAACCTGCTGGCTAACAAACTCAACAATGGATTCAACAACATTCTGAAAACCACCGGGCGTACCCGCAGTCAGTCGTTTACCGAGACGCCAGCTAACAAAAACGATCAAAGCGCCCAGCGCTACACTAAAAAACAGTGAGTCAACGTTCCAGGCCATGAAGCCTGCAGCTTGATGGGTTACGGGATCGCAATCACCCGCGCACAGATTCGTCAAATGATGCTGTATATACTCGACCGTACCTCCGCCCGATGAATGTGCTGATTCGCTCAACGCTCTCGTACCCCAACTCTAAATTATCGTTTACTTGCTGATGCAGCAAACCCCAGCTGCGTCAAAACAAAACCTATAACTGTCGCTAATGGTGACAGTTTGATGGCGCCCAGTCCTATTCCAAATAAAACCAGCACCATTAAAAATCGTAATGCAGCGCTTATATAAAGTACTGCGACACCGCGATTATGTTGCGCTGCGCTCGATACGCCGCGACTTAACCACCATGCCAGAATCATCGCTATCGATGAACCGTATACAGATGAGACTGCATCCCAGGGCGTTTTAAACACATAAAAGCCGACTGCAATGACGCTGGCTATCAGCAACTGCACACTGATAACGGTGCGGATTTTTTTATCTAATTCTTGATCCGCCATCTCAATCTACCCGGCTTAGCAGTTTATGCACCTTAAGTGCACCCCCTACAAAACCAAGGCCGCCGAATATTAGCATGAACAGCGGCATACTATCCAGCCACCAGTCCGTTAAATACCCGAGTAAAAACCCAGAAATCGTCATCGAGCTCAGCATAGTGCCGACACCCAACAGTAAAAGACCATTTCCTTTGGACTCACTCACGAGGGAGATGCCTAGAAAAACAAGCGCGTGAGTATAGCCCGCTTGTCCTTCCTGCCGCAAGGGAAAACAATAAAATGAGGTAAAAAATCTGCTGCTGCACTACATGGGAGAAAAAGTTATGGGTTCAGACAAACCAGACCGGATGTTTTAGGAACCGCAAAATCTAAGCAAATATTACTTTATGTGCGCAAGAATGCCCTCAAGCTCATCTAAATTATTATATTGCACCACAAAACGACCTTTGCCTGATGTCGCATGCTGAAATTTAATGCTCGCCCCGAGGCGCTCCGTCAACTCCTCCTGAAGACGCTCGATATCAGGGTCAATAGTGGATTTTTTTGTCTGCGGCTTTGATCCCGTTTCCGCCTGAGCCCTCAAACGGCGCACCAGTTGCTCGGTCTCTCGTACAGATAAACCCCGCGCTGCTACCGTGGTGGCCGCATCACTCTGCGCTTTACCCTGCAAACCTAGCAGCGCACGAGCATGTCCCATTTCTAGCTGCCCCTGCTCCACCATTGTTTTAACATCGGTATTGAGGTCAAATAGCCTCAGCAAATTTGACACCGCCGCACGCGAACGACCCACCGCCTCTGCAGCCATTTGATGGGTTAGATCAAACTCGCTAATCAAACGCTGTAGTGCAAGTGCCTCTTCCATCGGGTTCAAATCTTCACGCTGAATATTCTCAATCAACGACATGGCCATCGCCGCCTGATCAGGCACATTTTTTATCAACACAGGGACTTCGTGCAAACCGGCTATCTGCGCCGCCCGCCAACGTCGTTCGCCCGCAATAATTTCATACTTGGACGCAGCAATTTCACGTACAACAATTGGCTGAATAACGCCCTGAGCACGAATTGAATCGGCCAAGTCTTCCAATGATTCTGTTCGCATATCCGAGCGCGGCTGATATTGTCCACGCTGCATCATATCCACTGGCAAATTGCGCATCTCACCGCTTTCAACGTCATTTGCGCCCACTTTTTCAGCAGCAGCTCCGCCTAACAGCGCATCCAGTCCACGCCCCAAACCACGTCGCTTGGCATTCATTTCATAACCTCAAAAAATTTCTGTTCAAGACACTGCATCCGCAACGGGCAGGCTGTTTTCTCGTTTAATCATTTCGCCCGCCAGCGCCAGATATGCCAGCGCCCCCTGCGAACGCTTATCGTACAATAATGCGGGCAACCCGTGGCTCGGCGCCTCAGCCAAACGTACATTTCGCGGCACTACCGTGCGGTAAACCTTATCGCCAAAATGCTCGACCAACTGCGCCGAAACATCGTTAGCCAGATTATTGCGCGGATCAAACATCGTGCGCAGCAACCCTTCAATGCGCAAGCTAAAATTTAGCGTGCTGCGAATTTTCTCAATGGTATCCATCAAAGCGGTCAAGCCTTCCAGCGCATAATACTCACACTGCATAGGGATGATCACACCGTCTGCCGCAACCAATGCATTCACTGTCAGCATATTTAAAGAAGGTGGGCAATCGATAAGTATGTAATCGTAAGCATCACTAACGCTCGCCAAGGCCTGCTGCAAGCGTTTTTCACTTTGCGGCAAATTCACCAACGACACCTCAGCAGCCACCAAGTCACCATTACTCGGTAACAGGCGATAACCTGCCTGCTCAGCATCAACAATTACATTGGAAATATCACTCTCACCCAGCAAGACATCACAGCCGGTTAACTCAATATCATTTTTATTAACACCGCTGCCCATTGTGGCATTGCCCTGCGGATCCAGGTCGATCAGCAATACGCGGCGCTTGGTTGCTACCAGCGATGCTGCAAGATTAACACTGGTGGTGGTCTTTCCGACCCCACCTTTCTGATTCGCTATTGCTAAAATGCTTCCCATATTCTACATATAAATCAAAGTGTTATTATTACGAGGCAACGTTCCGCCTCGAGCCCGGGCACAGATAATGTGCGCACTTCGGCATTTTCGAATCCCTCTGGCAATTGCGCCAACTCCTGCTCAGGCATTTTACCTTTCATCGCCAACAACTGGCCTTTCGTGTTTTCACTTGCCTGACAAAGATGACCGACAAGCCCGACCATCGCAGTCAAGTCAGAAAACGCGCGACTGATAATTACATCAAATAAAGCTGTTGGCTGGAAGTGCTCAACTCTCTCATTTGCGACTATAACATTATCCAGCCCCAACTCGGCCAGCGCCTGCACAATAAAACGAGTCTTTTTGCCATTACTGTCCAGCAATACAAATTCTTTTTCGGGGCACAGCAGTGCCAATGGAATCCCTGGCAAACCCGGCCCCGTGCCCACATCAAGAATCCGCGCACCATTAATATGCTTGAGCACAGACAGGCTATCGAGAATATGGCGCACGACCATCGAAGGCTTATCGCGCACCGCCGTCAGATTGTAGGTGCGATTCCACTTCATCATCAGTGCTACGAAATCATGCAATTTCGTTACCTGCTGAGACGATACATCAAGCTTCAGCTCAATCAGCCCTTTTTCAAGACACTGCTCTGAACTTAAGCTGCGATAAGCCGCTGCTAATTCAAATTGTTGAGTCATACATCCCTATGGCTGGCGTTGAAAATTTACAGCCCATAAATAATCGCTGGATTATCTCAATAAATAATTGAACCTTTCAATCAGAAATAGTCAACGAAAATTCTTTTAACCAATTCAAGCCGATTCTTACCGAGCACATTACCCAACCGAAACCCTCAGGCTCTGCATTCAATGCTTAACGACAACTGATTAGAATAGTATCCTACTAACTATTGAACAAACCAGCACCTGAACTAAACCATTAACTGACAACTAACGATTGAGGTCATCTTGAACCAAAAATCACTTCGCACTCTCTTTCTCTGGTTTTTCTGGGCGGCCACCGTCATCGTCGTTTACACGGGGCTCTACAGCGATAGCGGGTTTCTCGACTTTCTTGCCGCCGACACTAGCCGTGTCACCTGGTTAATACTCGGGGTGTTTGCACTCGGTATTGTCGGGAGCTTTGTGCTCTCCGTGCTCGTCACACTAGAAACGCTGGCAGCACAACACATCGAAAATCAGGTTCACGAAGAAGGCTTAAAAAATCTAGATATTACATCAAGCAAACGTGCGGTTAACCGTTTTTTCATCGCCTTGAAAGCAAGCGCAGAAAGTAACGGCCAGCTTGATATCGAAGCCTTGCTGCATGTCGAACTGGCTTCGTATCAACGCAGTAGTCACACTATTGAAGTGATTGGCAATTTACTCATCACTCTAGGTCTTATTGGTACCGTAATGGGTTTAACGCTCACTTTGACTGGCCTCACCGGATCACTCGAAGCACTCGGACATAACCAGGAGTTACTGCTCTCCGGTTTACGTCAGGCAATGGGTGGCATGGGCACAGCATTTTACACCACCTTGCTCGGCGCGGTACTGGGCGGCGTTTTATTGCGCGTCTTCTGCCAAATCACAGAGCACGGCATCGAAAGTCTTCACGATAAAGTTTTACGCACCTGTCTGCTCTATTGCTCAGCCGACCTACGTGCCTCCCTTGAGCGTGACATTCGTTTTCTCGACAAGGAAATCAGCAGCCTTGGCGGTCATATTAACAGCTTAAAATCATCTTTCGAATCCTCCAGCGCAGCAATGACCGTTTTCAAAAAAGAGATCGCTGAACTTAGAGAAATTTCCTATGACGAAAATAAAGCACTCTATGAAAATATTAAGATGCGTAAACACAACAGCGAATTGTTGCGCCATGAGGCACGACAGATAAAAGCAATGAAAGGCTCATGGTTGACACGCGTCCTAGCTGCTTTAGGCATAACAAAAGACTAGCCGCATTAAGCCATCACCATGAAAAAACGTCAACGCTCATCGTATAACAATATTTTTGAAATATTTTCTGATGTATCGCTGCTGATGCTGGCAACGTTCATTTTTTTACTCGTTACCATTTTAATCACGGCGCGTATGGCAGAAGAATATCAAATGCCGCGACTAAAAAAAGAAATCAAAGAACTACAGGAACAACTTAAATCCAGTAATCAAAATAATAACCGGCTCATGTCAGAGCTAGACGACATGAGCGGCATGAGCACCGATATTCAAATGAACAGAGTGCTGGAAACCGCAGGGCTTGGTCAGGGACAAGGCCGTCGCGATTTTGATTTGTTTATTCAAGGGCTAAAAGATTTACCCGGACGAGACATACATATCCTCGTTGATGCCACTGGCTCTATGCATGGCGTTACTAATTTTCTGATTCCTGTTTTACGTGTCATTGTCATCCGCGCAGACAAACACCTCGATGCCATCACCTGGTTTTCAGGTGGCAAAGCTGAAACCTATACCGGTTCAATGGGCGAGATGTTCGACAAACTAATGCAAGGTGCCCCGTTCATCGGCAGCGATGAAACCATAGGCGATGCCTTCAAAAGCGCAGCGCGCAATGCAAAAATTCCCGGCGCCTATTTACTGATTGGTGATGAACCCTCAGACGACCGCATTTATTATTTAGACATTCCTGCACCTGCTTTCACACTGCCACTCGGACGTGAAAACCCCACCACAACTTGGGAATATAAAACACTCGCCGAAAAAACTGGCGGCAAAATGTTACGAATGGAATTAAAGTAGCACAGTGATTATCTAGGATAACTCGGCAAGCAATTTATCAATCATCTGTTCAGCCTGCGCCAGATAACCCTCACCAAAAAGATTCAGGTGATTCAATATGTGATAGAGATTGTAGAGTATTTTACGTAGCGCATAGCCCTCATCTACAGGATAGGCTTCAAAATAGGCCTGATAAAACTGCGATGAATAACCGCCAAACAATTCCGTCATCGCTAAATCTGCTTCTCGATCTCCGTAATAAACTGCGGGATCAAAAAGTACAGCACGCCCTTCACGATCAAATAAAAAATTACCGGACCACAGATCACCGTGCAATAACGACGGGATGATACGCTGCCCATCAAATAATTTAGGACATAGCTCAATCAGGCTTTCTCCGCGATTTTGTATTCGTCCTAAAAATCCATTCTCAGCTGCTAAATCGAGCTGAAACTTCAAGCGGTATTCACAGAAAAATTTTGGCCAATCATTTGTAATGCTATTGAGTTGCACCGTCGAACCAATAGTATTATCACAATGCCAACCAAACCATGGCTTTTCACAGCGATGCATCGCAGCCATTTGGCGACCGAACATCGCCATTGAGTCGCAACCGGTCTTTCCCGTTTCAATGTATTCCATAATAAGCCATGCTGAATGACCTGAAACGCCATAGCACAAAGGTCGAGGAATACGCACCGTATCCGTCTTCGCCATTTCTTCCAAACCCTGAAACTCGGCCATAAACATGTCATGGCGAGCAGCCTCATTCAACTTGATAAAATAACGGCGTTGATGATCTTTGATGACATAAGCGGTGTTAATACAGCCGCCGCTTACAGCTTGAATATGCTTAACTATGAAATTTTCACCACTTACCTGTGAAATTTGAACAGCGACAGATCGCCAAAACTCATCGTCATACATAAAATAAACCTTTCAATTACAGAAAGGCAGTTTAAAAAATATTCAGAGGAACTGTCTATAAAAAAACCGGTGAAGCCACTCTGATTATGAGCTGCATCCACCGGCTGTATATTTGTAAAATTAACCGTGAGCTTTACTTGATGAGTCAATCGCCCTCAATTTACCCTCAATAACCTCAAGCAATGAAGTAAATGATCCAGAAAAGCTCTCCACGCCCTGCTGCTCAAGCTCTGTTGTTACGGCATCAACATTGACTCCCACATCAGCAACTTGCGACATAATCTGACGCGCTTCGTCAAACCCCATCGCCAATGTTTCTTGAGGATTTCCGTGATCCATAAATGCCGTCAGAGTAGCGGGTGGCAATGTATTGACTGTCTCTGCACCAATCAATGAATCAACATATAGCACATCACTTAAATCAGGGTTCTTAGTACCTGTACTCGCCCATAACAAACGCTGCGTCGAAGCACCTGATTCACGTAATTTTATGAAACGTTCTGAGGTAAAAATTCCCATGTAGTGCTCATAAGCCAGTTTTGCATTGGCAATCGCGGCCTTACCTATTAAATTATCAGCCTTTCCCTTCAACTGCCCATCGATAACCGCATCCACTCGACTAACAAAGAAACTCGCCACCGATTCAATACGGTTAATCGGTTGGCCACTGCGCAATCGTTCTTCAAGACCCAACAAAAAGGCTTCGGCAACACTGCAATAACGATCCAAGGAAAACAATAACGTTGCGTTCACATTAATGCCTTCTGCCGTTAGTTTCTCAATGGCCACTAAACCTTCGCGCGTCGATGGCACCTTAATCATCAAGTTCGGACGATTAACACGTTGCCACAAACTCATGCCTTCTTTAAAAGTCGCCTCTGCATCATAAGCAAGTGTCGGAGACACTTCGAGACTAACCATGCCGTCTCGAGCATTGCTTGACTCATAAACCGGGCGCAACAAATCCGCTGCTGCCTGAATATCCTCAATCGCCAGATCAAAAAACAGCTGCTCAGACGTGCTGTCTGGATTTTTTGCCTGCAGATCAGCCAGCGCAGAATCATAGTCATTGCTGCCACCGATGGCCTTTTCAAAAATAGTCGGATTAGATGTCACCCCAGTCACGCCATCTTCAACAATCAGGCGCTGTAACTCACCACTGTTGAGCATATTGCGTTGGATATTATCAAGCCAGATACTCTGACCCAGCCCCTGCAACTGATGAATGGTATTCATATACTTCTCCTGTTCCGAAAATATTGATACCCGGAAACCCGGGTCATACACAGCTCATCGGCACCCGTCACTGTTTCATTATTTCATTTAATCAATACCAAAACATACAACGACGTTAAATTACTCATTTTATTAACAACCACTGGAAACATGGGCAGACATACTTACATATCAACGTCGTTAAACTGCTGATTTAAAATGTAATTACATATCCTTCCGTAACCTGAAAAACTTACTTTATGTGACACGAATCACTGATATCAAATCTGTTTTACCCGATAATTCCAGCCATGAATAAAGCACTGCATACAACCAAAACCCTTGCCATCCTGTTAGTTATCTATGCCATCACATCTGCTGCGAACGCCCACCCCTATCTCATACTCGACAACAATACGGATAACATCTGTTTCGCCCCCCCTTACTCCATAAAATCATGCCCAACTCTACGCCTCAGCTATACTTTAATAAAGAATTTTTCTTTGATGGGGTCCAGCATAAAAAAACCTCGCAATGCTTTACAAACAAAAACTAAACGTCAGCAAACGGCTCAATGCGAGCCAATCAAACCCATCAACAATACAAACTCCCTCACTAAAATGCTGACATTAATCCCCAATCTCAAATTGGATCTGGACGTTTTAGCTTTAACCCCCGATCCAAGCAGCGATCCATTCTTTGGTGTCAGTATTAATTTCCGTCGCTGCTGGTAAAAACACAACTCGATTACGAAAATCTCCGCACTCGCGCTATCATGGTGCCTGTTGCCCGTTTTGAGCGGGAAATTACTCAGGACATCGCACATTGAATCCATTATTGAACCGCTTCATACAGATCTGCCTGTTTAAGTCAGGCCCAGAAGACCTGCCAAAATCTACCTTTTTACTCATGTTTGCCTTCGTTGGCTACGGTCTTGCCGGTCTACTTTTATCGCTTAGCCAATCTGACCTCAAAACAGCAATCTTAATGGTCCTCGTTGATATTATTTTACTAGCTATACTGGGCTATTTACTACTAACTATTTGCACAATGACTGAGCGTTACATTCAAACATTAACGGCTCTGGCAGGCAGTAGCGCACTGCTTGCATTTGTCGCATGGCCGCTCGTTCTTTGGCAGCAGCAAGCCACCAACAATAGTGAAAGCAACGGCATGTTACTGCTGGTATCTCTGTTACTGTGGGGCTGGTTTTTTTGGAACCTATCCGTTTTCAGCCATATTATCCGCCAGGCCATCTCCACTCGACTACCTATTGGAGTCGGCCTGGCGGTACTGTATATGTATATTTCCTTTACCATTAGCAAAGCACTCTTTTATCCGGTAACGCCATGAAAATTCATATTCTCGGTATCTGCGGCACTTTTATGGGCGGTATTGCACTGCTGGCAAAACAGCTTGGACATCAGGTCAGCGGCAGTGATACTAACGTTTATCCTCCTATGAGCACCCAGCTCGAACAACAGGGTATCAAACTTTGCCAAGGCTACGACCCTGAGCCGCTGCATTGTGAACCTGACCTCGTCGTCATTGGCAACGCATTATCGCGCGGTAACCCTGCCGTGGAATACACTCTGGATAAAGACCTGCCCTATCTTTCCGGCCCAGAATTTCTCGCCCACTATGTCTTGCAAGGGCGTTGGGTTCTTGGTGTTGCCGGTACCCACGGCAAAACCACCACCGCCAGCATGCTCGCATGGATACTTGAATATTCGGGTCTCAAACCGGGATTTTTAATTGGTGGTGTGACACATAATTTCGATGTGTCTGCGCGCCTCGGTGACACGCCATTTTTTGTTGTCGAAGCCGATGAATACGATTCAGCCTTTTTCGACAAACGTTCAAAATTTATTCACTATCACCCGCGCACACTGGTCATCAACAATATTGAATTTGATCATGCTGATATCTTCCCTGATCTTGACGCTATCAAACAGCAGTTTCATCATTTGATTCGAACCATACCTGGCTCGGGTTTAATCATTGCTCCCAGCTGTTCCGAGAATTTCGATGATGTTGCTCAACGTGGTTGTTGGACACCCATCGAACACTTTCACGCCAGCGGTAACGCTGCTGCAAACAAACAACAAACAGACTGGCATACACAACAATGCAGTGCCGCCGGCAATCAATTCGATGTCGCCTTCGCTGACAAACAACTGGGGCAGGTCAACTGGTCTTTAATTGGTGAGCACAATGTCGCAAATGCACTAGCTGCCATCGCGGCAGCTAGACATGCGGGCGTACCGCCCACCCATGCCATCGATGCACTATCCTGTTTCAAAGGCGTCAAACGACGCATGGAATTACGCGCCAGCATCAATGGCATTAATATTTATGATGACTTCGCCCACCACCCAACAGCGATAGCCACTACTCTCGAAGGTTTGCGCCAACACATAAAAAATCAACGCATTATTGCGGTACTTGAACTCCGTTCAAACACTATGAAAATGGGCGTCCATCAGCACACACTGGCTACGTCACTAAAGGTCGCTGATAATGTTATTCTCTATCAGCCAGACAATTTAGGCTGGAAGCTGGATAAAGTAGCCGCCTCAATTGGCAGCAACGCACGCATATTCACTGATTTGGCTGCCATCATTAGCCACCTTAAAGAGTTGGCGAAAGCAGGTGACCATATTCTGATCATGAGCAACGGCGGTTTTGAAAATATCCATCAACGCTTAATCGATACACTCGAAAAAACATGACATAAAACAGATATGAAAGAGAAACCAATAACACTGGCCATGACGGGTGCATCCGGCGCAATTTATGGACTAACACTTTTGCAGCAACTATTAGCTGCCAATAAGCAGGTATTTTTGCTCATTTCAGGCCCTGCTCAAGTCGTACTCAACATGGAAACGGATTTAAAAATCCCATCCCAGCCTAAAGAAGTACAGCAACTATTAAGCGCACACTACCAGGCGCAAGAGGGTCAACTACAAGTGTTCGGCAAAGAACAATGGACGGCACCCATTGCCAGCGGCACTAACGTTTCGGATGCCATGGTGGTTTGTCCCTGCACCAGCGGCACACTGGCCGCCATTGCCAACGGCAGCAGTGACAGCCTGCTTGAACGCGCAGCAGATGTCGTCATCAAAGAAGGTAAAAAATTAATTTTAGTACCAAGAGAAATGCCACTTTCAGCGATACATTTAGAACACATGCTGAAACTGTCGCGTCTTGGCGTCACGATAATGCCTGCCAACCCCGGCTTTTATCACAAACCGACGTCAGTGCAAGATCTGGTGGATTTTGTTGTCGCGCGTATCCTCGATCATCTTAAAATCGAGCACGAGCTGTTAACACCCTGGGGGAGTAAATAAGAACAATAAATATAAGAAGCTTTACGGAATAACTGGCGTGATACTAACAGTGGTACTCAGCCCTGTTTTTGGCTTCGACCATCTGATAGTTGACCCCATGTATTTGTGCGGCGCTCTGCCGTCACAAGCTCAACGATGACACGTCTGTCCACCTGAATTCGTAAATTATTTACATGGGCAAAATTCATAATAAATTCAAATGCCTCGGTATTACTCTGACTTAAACCGCGCGCCACAACCAAACACTTCTGGTTTTTTATAATGCAGGGCTGCGCATAATTTGAATAGCGCAGCTTATTGTCTTTACCAAATTCGGCAAGACTTGAAGACAGGCGCTCAACCCAATCCGATGGACGAAATTTTCGGTCATCCTGGCAGACGCCTTCAATAATCAGTCCGTCACGTTCATTTTGCTGCTTTAGTTTTTCCATTTTAAGCGCTGTCAAATAATATTTGTTTGATTTTATTAAGTATTTCTCATGTCACCAGTAAAATCATTTACATGGCACTAGCCTTTTATCGACCGCATAGGCAGAAAATTGACATTTAAGCAGGGTTTCTCACAGCAAAATAGGGATTAACTAGCCCTTGAAATGAAATGATGATATTGCGGCTACACGCTGTTGATGGATGCGCTCGGCAAGCACCGAGCCCTGCAAACCCTCAGCAACAATGGATGTTATATCCACTTTACGCGCTACCTCTAAAGCCTGACGAAATCTTTCAGCTTGCGGATATTCAGCTGATTCGTAACCCAAGCGCCCCGTCGCATCCGCCTCGCAAACCAACAAAAAATGCTCAAAACGCTCCGGTCGACGAAATGCATCCAGCTTTTCCAATGTTTCGAGCAGCGTCGATGCTTTTAATTCTGCTGCGCGATGACAATGAGTGTGAAAACGAGCCGCCAATATCGCCAGCTCACGATACTCTTTTGGCACTCGTAAACGCTGGCACAGGCGTTCAATAAGTGCTACGCCGCGCTGCTCATGGGCAATATGACGAGGCCATTCTTTCTCGGGTGTGGCTCCCTTACCCAAGTCATGCATTAACACGGCAAAACGTACCCGCGTATCAGTACTCAGCTCCGCTGCGCGCTCCAGTGCCATCATGACATGCACGCCCGTATCTATTTCTGGATGATGTTTTTCAGTTTGCGGGACACCAAACAATCGATCAATCTCTGGAAAAATCGCTTGCAGTGCTCCGCATTGACGCAACACATCGAAATAACACGCCGGCTGCCGCTCCCCTAACGCACGCAATGTTTCAGTCCACACCCGCTCTGGCACCAGCGATTGCGCTTCGTCATCAGCGACAATTTTACGCATCAACTGCAACGTCTCATCTGCCACTTTAAACTGCAACGCCGCGAATCGCGCTGCAAACCGTGCTACCCGTAATAAACGTAACGGATCTTCAGAAAAAGCATCGGAGACATGACGTAGCACACAGCGCTGCACATCTTGTACACCGCCAAAAGGATCTATCAGTTTGCCATCACTGGCCTGAGCTATGGCATTGATGGTCAAATCACGGCGCTGCAGATCTTCCTCAAGCGAAACATCAGGTTCAGCATGCACCACAAAACCCGTGTAACCCGGTGCTGATTTGCGCTCAGTACGCGCCAACGCATATTCCTCATGGGTTTTGGGGTGAAGGAATACTGGAAAATCACGCCCGACCTGCTGATATCCCAACGCCAACATTTCATCAGCGGTAGCTCCTGTCACTACCCAATCGCGATCTCTTATTGGCAAGCCCAGCAATGTATCGCGAACGGCTCCACCCACCATGTAAATTTCCATGGTATTGCCCTTAAAGCTTAATCATCACGGCCAGCTTTGCTGCGAAACAAAGAATAACGTCCGCGGATATTTTGCTGCATCAAATAAACCGGCACTACAGATTCCACACTGCTGAGGCTAACACCCAACTCACCTGGAATTGTACCCGTGCAAACGTTATCCAGCTTCATTGACAGGTAGTTGTCATACGTAAATAACTTCCCGGGCAAACGTTCCAGAACCCGTCCCTGTATAGCCGACATTAAACCGCCCAATGCAATCAGCTGGCGTTTTATTCCCAATGTACTGGCAGTGAATTGCACTAGGTCATACATACTATAAGTACGTGGACCGCATAGATCATAGCTTTTACCGTAGCTCTCCTGACAATTTAAGGAATTAATAAAAGCCTGCACCACATCACCAACATAAATAGGTGCAAACCTGGCTTGCGAACATACTACAGGAAAAATGATTCGGCTGAGCTTTAGCAAGGTAGCGAAATGATTAAAAAAATGATCGTTAGGACCAAAAATAATTGAAGGCCTAAACATTGTGATGAACAAATCATCGCTCGCTACCTTCATCAACTTTTCACCCTGCCCTTTGCTGTGCAGATAACGACTGGTTCCGTTACTACTATCTGCGTTCAGCGCACTCATATGCAACAATCTTTTCACGCCACGATCACGACACGCCTGAATTATTTTACCCGGCATAACGACGTGTATTTTCTGAAAATCGCCGCGTTGTCGTTCATTTAAAATTGCTGCAAGATTTATTACCGCCTTACAACTCTTGAAGTGTTGGCGCAACACATCAAGGTCATGAATGTCACCTTCAACAAGCTGGACACCAGGGTGAACACACAGTTGACGGTGGCGTGACCGATGCCGTGTAATAACACGAACGTGATAGCCTTCATCCGCTAAACGATATACAAGGTGTTGACCTACAAAACCGGTGCCACCTAGCACACAAATCGTTGGCATATTGGCACTCTTGGATATGATAGGCATTAACAGCTCCTGCTCCATTTATTATTATTTTTGCTTCACGACAGAGTATACCCGCTGTCCAAGGCGCTATACTAATACTAAACCTGCTTTCAATTTAAAGAGAGCTAGACAATCACAGGGTCATCATCATGAATACTGAAACGATCAAGCCAGGCACAAATATAAATAAAAGCGCTGCTACACTATGGGAAAACCCTCAAATCGAATCTGCATTAAGTCATGTAGCTGCTGCACACCCCTCATGGTCAATAACGCCTTTGCAGGAGCGCGCCAAACTTTTCATTCAACTGGGTAAAATTTTACGTCAACAGCAGGATCAACTAGCAACACTTATCACCCAGGAAATGGGTAAACTGTTTCGTGAATCACGCGCTGAAGTAGAAAAATGCGCGCTGGCCTGTGACTATTATGCGGCGCATGCTGAGGCTTTTCTGGCTAACAAAAATATCGCATCCGATGCGAGTAATAGCTACATCAGCTACCAGCCTCTTGGTACCTTGCTTGCGATAATGCCCTGGAATTTTCCTCTCTGGCAAGTCATGCGTTTTGCTATTCCGGCATTAATTGGCGGTAACACAGCGGTACTCAAACACGCTTCAAACGTTCCGCAATGTGCGCTAGCGATTGAGCAACTATTTATTGATGCAGACTTTCCCAATCATGTATTCCGTAGCCTAATGATTTCTTCAACACAGGTTAGTCACGTCATTGAAGACCCGCGCATCGCTGCAGTTACTCTAACAGGCAGTGAAACTGCCGGGCGTCATGTCGCTGCCAATGCCGGAAAGCAACTCAAAAAGACAGTGCTGGAACTCGGTGGCTCTGACGCCTTCATCCTGCTCGAAGACGCTAAACTCGAGCAAGCTGTCAATGTCGCAGTCACATCACGCTTTCTGAACGCAGGACAAAGCTGCATCGCTGCCAAACGTTTTATCGTTGTTGATAGCATCGCAGATGAATTCGTAGCTCATTTTTCCGCTGCCGCCGGTGAACTTAAATACGGCGACCCTATGGATGCACAAACCACTCTCGCACCCATGGCGCGCCATGATTTACGCGACGAGCTACAACAACAGGTTGAACAAAGCATTGCTCAAGGTGCACTTGCAGTATTAGGCTGCCACCCCGTTAGTGACCCAGGTGCTTTTTATCCAGCATCGATTTTAGATCAGGTTAAACCCGGCATGCCTGCTTATGATGATGAACTGTTCGGCCCCGTCGCCAGCATCATCCGTGTCAGAGATGAACAACAAGCAATCGAAGTGGCCAACCAAAGTCGCTTCGGTTTGGGTGGCAGTGTCTGGACACAAGACTCACAACGTGGCGAAAACGTTGCGCGACAAATGCAATGTGGCGCTGTCTTTATCAATGGCTTGGTCAAAAGCGATCCACGCCTGCCCTTTGGAGGCATAAAGGCATCAGGTTATGGTCGCGAACTTTCCTATCTGGGCCTACATGAATTTCAAAATGCAAAAACAATCTGGCTACGCTAAAAAAATCAGCACAAATAAAAACGGTCACTAACGCAATTGGAACAAAGCTTTTTAATTTTAATTACATACCTGATGCTGGGAGCTTTTGCAGGTTTATTGGCTGGTTTGCTCGGTATTGGAGGCGGCTTGATCATTGTGCCCGTACTGGCTTTTATTTTTGAACAGCAGGGTTTTAACAATCAACATCTCATGCACCTGTCACTCGGTACATCACTTGCCACTATAGTTTTTAGCGCATCATTTTCTATTCGCGCACATCATGCCCATAACGCAATTTTATGGCCAATATTCAAACGCCTGGCACCGGGCATAGTGATGGGTGCATTTTTAGGTGCGGCACTCGCAGACAGTTTCAGCAGTCAAACGCTGCGCATCAGCTTCGCTCTGTTTACGATATTAGTGGCGGTTCAAATTTTTCTCGGTGTAAAGCCTGATGCGCAGCGTTCATTGCCCAGTCCTGCGGGCATGGTTGCATGTGGGGGTGGCATTGGTATTATTTCTGCTATTTTCGGCATTGGTGGTGGCACACTCAGTACGCCGTTTTTATTGTGGAACAAAATCAAACTGCCTAACGCTATTGCCACCTCAGCAGCCTGTGGCCTGCCTATCGCCATTGCGGGCGCCAGCGGGTATTTGCTAAGTGGATTAGATGAAATGCAGCTGCCGCGTTACAGCACGGGCTATATTTATTGGCCTGCGGTAGCAGGCATTGTTGCAGCCAGCCTTATTAGCGTCCCAATAGGTGCTCACCTGACGCATCATCTGCCCACAGTAATATTAAAAAAATGTCTAGCCGTATTGCTAATTTTTGCTGCCGCTCATCTGATCATCACTTGATAAAAGATATATTGTCGCCATTATCATAGACAATGTGTTCACAGGTGTCATCTGATGAAAATAACGCTAAAAGCGTATAAATAAGATCCTATTATTCAGTAGCAAACAGGAATAAAAGATGCGCAAATTTATCAGGCACCCCATCGACATCCCTATTGAATACTCAGTAGGGGACTCAGCCGACAGCGCACCCCCTCACCTGCAAAACATCAGTGAAGGCGGTTTATGTATCACAACTGCACAAGCCGTACCCGCTGGATCGAGCATCCGTATTAAGATAACCCTACGAACCCCACCCTTCGAGGCTGAAGGAACAGTAATGTGGTGCCAAAAAAAAGAGGACTACTATGAAACCGGAGTTAAATTTGACGACGATTCAGTTGAATACACCGTACGCATGGTTGAACAGGTCTGCCATATCGAACAATATAAAAATGATGCGCTGACGAATGAAGGTCGTTTATTGAGCAGCGAACAAGCCGCAAAAGAATGGATTAAACACAACGCAGAAAATTTTCCGCGCTAAACCTACCCCACTACTATTCGTTTAACCACTGAATTTCAAGCGCTGTAGTCTTGCCAACAACTACCTGATTAAGGCTCGAAGGTATACTGGATTGTGTTGCCGACAAAGCAATGCGGCCGCCCATTACTTCCGCTTTATTTTGCGGATATAAAGGCACACGTTCCGGCTCAGCAATTCCAATTGGGTGCATAGGCTGATTAGACTCAATATCATATTTATCCAATGCACCAACAGTATGCAAAAATTCATGCGCAATAATGACATTGTTTGTCGCCGTCATGCGCCGACTGGCAAAAGCATTGACAACACCAAGCATGCCTTTTTGCAAACCCAGTGAGTGGTGCAAACGACTCTTTTTCGCCGGATCATGATATATCACAAACATTTTCACATCAGGCCGGGGACCATCAAACGTGTCATGACTGTATGCCCAATACCTCATTTTCAGGCTCCAGAAAATAACCGACAATACATTCCCATTTGCTGGCGGTTGCGGTGGTAGCTCATCAACCTCCGGCGCCAACTCCACCGTGACCGGATCATCTACCTCAACACCAAATTTATCTGCTTCCCGAACAAAAAATTTTTCAATCGAATCAAACCTTGATTCATTCAAACGTTCAATATAGTTACTTGTTACAGCACTGCCATCACCATTAATCGGGTACACAATCAACCACAGTGGTTGCTGCCAGTCTGTAGAGCGCGACTTGGCCAACCAGGTTTCAATACTGACAAACAACAATACCGATAAGAGTAAAAATATACGGATATTTTTAAATTTTCTGCTCATTTGATCGCTACATTAAGTTACTCAACATAGTTTATCGTTGTATATTGATACTTATTGAATTTAGTTAGGCTTGGGCGCAACCTGGTTTTAAGTGCGGAATTAAAAAGTAGGAGCAGTATCATGAAATCACGTTATTCCAATGCCACCTCTTTTATCACGAAAGACGGCTCATTAATTCGTGAACTGATGCACCCCAACACACATTCGTGCACATCGCTAAGCTTAGCTGAAGCTATCATCGACGTCGCATCAGAAACCATTCTGCACAAGCATCTTAATACTGAAGAGATTTATCACATTATATCTGGCTGTGGACGGTTGACGTTGGGCAACGAGCAGGTTGATGTCATTACTGGTGACACCGTCTGTATCCCCGCTAACACACCGCACCGTATTTGCAATACAGGTGACAATCCCTTAGCCATTCTTTGTTGTTGCTCACCTGCATACAGCGATGAAGATACAGAATTGCTGGATGATTAGCCCTTTCGAAACAGTATCACTGACTCACTTTCTATCTGCATCTCCAGATCGTCGTGTTGCGCCAACCACTGGAACGTTTTTCGCGAATAAAAACAAATATGCGTCCGATCATTTTTATAATACCAATCAGAAAATGACGCCACCGTGTCATACATGCTTGTCATGATCGCAATCCAACCACCGCTTTTAACCATGCTTAAAAAAAGCTGCCACTCACGATAAGGTGAAGCAAAATGTTCCAGCGCCTCCGTGCAACAAAGGAAATCATAGCGCTGACTCAGAACATCGTTATTGTTAGCGTAATACAAATCATACACCGACATAAAAAATCCCTGCTCTTGCAACATCACAGACAATGTCGGCGCAGGCCCCGAAGCAAAATCAATGCCTTTACTGCCTGGTTTCAACTGCATGACCAGTGGCTTTAACAAGCGATTTAAAAAATCTCTATACCTTGCATCATCAGGACTGTTCTGATGCAGATCATAGCGTTGTCGTTCCTGTTCCGCCGTCAAATGAAATTTGGGCAGCACAAAAATCAGTGCACAGCAATCACAGATCAAATAATCACGATCAGGCCCTTGATAGAAATCATGAATAATTACACTGCCACACAAAGGGCAAGCACCATCTGAAGACACAAGTTGGCGCGCTTACTCTGTCACATAGATGACAATTTTACGCGATACCACCGCAGGTTTATGTGGAATATGGTTTTCGTCCGCTAACAACAATTGCAAAGTGTGTTTCCCCGGGGTCAGCGTCAACATCGTTTCAGTTTGTCCATAACCAAAGTGCCGATGCTGATTATCTTTAGGTACAGCATCGTGAAGATTCGGCTCTCCGGCAACATCAATCAATAAATGATGATGCCCCGTATCACCACGCTTAACACCTGCTGGCGCAATGCCCATATTTTTAAGGCCAAAACGAACAGTGACAGGATTTGTCACGACTTCTCCATGGGCTGGCGAAATGATATACACAGACGCCTCGTGTGAAGCCGGGGTCGGCGCTGCAAAAACCGGCAATATTAAAAACGTTGCCATTAAAACTATCGCACCCATTACTATCGTCCTGAACATAGCTAGCTCCTCAGTTAGTTAAGATTTATATATCCTACTTTTAAACTCTCACTATAAGGCAGCCCATTGACCGCCTATATGCCCTCTGCTATCAATCTGATAGACTGACGCACCATCACTACCACAGCGGCTTAATCTTAATGCAATTTTCGACAGAGGAGAACCGGGCAAATGCCATCGTTTGATGTAGTTTCAGAAATTGATATGCATGAAGCAGCAAATGCTGTCGATCAGGCCAACAGAGAAGTCGGCACCCGCTTCGATTTTAAAGGCACCGATTCAAATTTTGAGCAAAAAGAAGCGGAAATCACGCTAATCTCAACATCAGACTTTCAGCTCAAGCAAATGCTCGACATCCTGCAAACTAAACTCGCCAAACGCGGCATTGATATCACTTGCATGGATATCAAAGAACCCGAAATGGCAGGACAGCAGGCACGCCAGGTCACCACCTTGCGTCAAGGCATTGAAAGCGATTTGGCAAAAAAAGTCGTCAAGATGATCAAAGAAAGCAAAATGAAAGTGCAGGCTGCCATCCAGGGTGACAAAGTTCGAATCACCGGGAAAAAACGTGACGACCTGCAGCAGGTAATGAGCTTGCTCCGCGATGCCAATCTGGACATGCCGCTGCAATACAATAATTTCAGAGACTGATTTACATTAAAATTAATTAGGAAAACAACACCATGACAGACATCAGCCTAACGATTAACACCAATAAAGGTGCTATCAATTTAAACCTGTTCGCAGATAAAACACCCATTACCTGTGCTAATTTCATCAACCTGATCAAACGTGGTTACTACGATGGCCTTAGCTTTCACCGTGTTATCGATGATTTTATGGTTCAGGGTGGTTGTCCTTTGGGCACCGGAACAGGCGGCCCCGGCTACCGTTTCGAAGATGAGTGCGACAGCGAACTATGCCACGACAAGCCAGGCGTTTTATCAATGGCCAATGCCGGGCCCGGCACTAATGGCAGCCAGTTTTTCATCACCCATGTCGCCACACCCTGGCTGGACGGTAAGCACACTGTTTTCGGGGCTATCGTCGCTGATGAAGACCAGGACATCATCAACAGCATTGTTCAGGGTGACAGTATTGAATCCATTACTATCACGGGCGATACTGATGAGCTGCTGAAACAAAATGCCAGCCGCATTGAAGAATGGAATGCTGCCCTCAGCGATTAATGTCACGTTGTAGCTTTCGCGTCTCAATCAGACCGTCAACTACAAAATAGCTGGCCACAAAAAACCCCGGTGTCGAGATTTCGGCACCGGGGTTTTTATGATTAAAAATTATTCCTGATGGTAAGACAGCAAACGCTCAACTTCATTTTTCGAACCAAGAATAACCGGCACACGCTGATGCAAACCATCTGGCTGAACTTCCATAATACGTTGACGCCCCGTTGAACAAATACCACCCGCCTGCTCAACAATAAACGACATTGGATTTGCTTCGTATAACAGACGTAATTTACCGGCCTTCGAAGGATCCTTACTGTCTTTTGGATATAGAAAAATGCCACCACGGGTCAAAATACGGTGGACTTCAGCTACCATCGATGCAACCCAGCGCATGTTAAAATTCTTTTCACGCGCACCTTCAACACCCGCCAAACATTCTTCAACGTAACGCTGAACCGGTGGCTCCCAAAAACGCATGTTCGAAGCATTAACCGCAAATTCCTCAGTATCTTCAGGAATTGTCATGTCCGGATGGGTCAAAATAAACTCACCCACATTTTGATCCAGGGTAAACGCATTCACGCCCTGACCCGTGGTCAACACCATCATTGTAGACGGGCCATAGAGTGCATAACCTGCACAAACCTGTTCAGTGCCCGGCTGTAAAAAATCAGCCGCCTTTGCATCAGTTACACCTTCTGGTGCGCGCAGAATAGAAAAAATAGTACCCACAGAAATATTAACATCAATATTTGAAGAGCCATCCAGCGGATCAAATACCAGCAGATATTTACCTTTTGGGTATTCGGCTGGAATTTGAGAGACATCTTCCAATTCTTCCGAGGCCATTCCGGCGAGGTGTCCACCCCAGGAATTCGCCTCAACCATCACATCATTAGTCAAAATATCCAGCTTCTTCTGCGTTTCACCCTGAACATTTTCAGATTCAGCGCTGCCTAGCACACCGACTAACTCACCCTTATTTACCAAATTGGAGATGCTCTTACACGCCGTGCAAACATCATTCAACAATGCTGTAAAATCACCCGTCGCGTTAATCTTGCGCTGCTCTTCAATAATGAACTGTGTCAAAGTTGTACCGATCTTCATCATTTATTCCCTTTCTTAACTCAACAAAACCTCATCTATCAAGAACGACCCTGCCAAAGTATTCTATTAAAAAATACTCTGGCAGAATGTCCCCGACAAACAACCCGAAACAAAACATTATGCTACGAATGAAATACCTTCAATCCAGAAGATAGAACTGAAAATAGCCATGAACATAAAATCAGGGGCGAATTATCCTTGTTTCACACCACAAAAGCAAAACACTCGACCGTTTGAGACATCCATATCAAGCGACTCTAGCCTGCTTCATAGACCTAATCAGTGTATACTGCGCGCTTTCAAGCCACCCCATAAATAAGTATGCCATGAGCGACATCACCCCACTAATTTTAAAAAAACGTGAAGAACGCCGTTTACGCGCAGGACATCTATGGGTTTTCAGCAACGAGGTGGATACCAGAAAAACGCCGCTCACTGAGTTCGAGCCAGGACAAGCTGTTGAAATCAAAGATGCCAACGACAAATTTTTGGGCAATGGTTACATCAATCCACATTCCCTGATTTGCGCTCGCCTTGTCAGCCGCGATCAAAAATATACGCTGGGTCGTTCCCTACTTATAGACCGCCTCAATATTGCGCTGTCATTACGTAACAGACTCTTTGACAAACCGTACTACCGGCTGGTTTTTGGCGAAGGTGACGGTTTGCCAGGGCTGGTCATCGACCGCTTTGATGATGTGCTGGTGGTCCAAATCACCACTGCCGGCATGGAACGCCACAAAGAAGACATCGTCACCGCGCTGCAAAAAGTGTTGCAGCCCACTGCCATATTATTTCGCAACGATGTCGGTATTCGTGAACTGGAGGGGCTAGACAGTTACGTCGAACATGCCCTCGAGCAGCAACCGGATCAGATCCAAATAATTGAAAACAACACCCGCTTTGAAGTACCTCTACTCGGCGGACAAAAAACCGGCTGGTTTTACGATCATCGCCAAAACCGCTCGCGTCTACAACACTATGCGCAAGGGAAACGTGTGCTCGACGTTTTCAGCTACTGCGGAGCCTGGGGCATACAGGCCGCGCAAGCCGGTGCCAGTGAAGTCATCTGCGTCGACAGCTCAGAAAGCGCACTACAAGCCGCGCAGCACAATGCCGAACTCAATAATGTCAGTGATCAACTGGGCACACTGCGCAGTGATGCCTTTGAAGGTCTCAAAGCACTGCATGAAAACGGTGAAAAATTCGATGTTGTCATAACTGACCCACCCGCCTTTATCAAGCGCCGCAAAGATAAAAAGAACGGTGTGCTGGCATATCAGCGCATCAATCAGCTTGCTATGCGACTTTTGAATCGCGACGGTTTATTAGTTGCTGCATCCTGTTCATTCCACATGTCTGGCACCGAGTTCACAAACGCGCTATTAAAATCATCTCGCCACATAGATCGCAATATGCAGATTCTTGAACAGGGCCATCAGGCCGCAGACCACCCTGTGCACCCAGCCATTACCGAAACGAATTATCTGAAAGCCTTTTTCTGTCGCATATTGCCGACCCGCTAAGCTCACCAAGACACATGTTAAGTTACCCACAAATCGACCCCGTTGCCCTCAGCCTTGGTCCGCTCAAGGTTCATTGGTACGGCATCATGTACCTGGTCGGCTTTGTCTCGGCCTGGTGGCTGGGAACGCGCCGAGCAAATGCCCGTCCTGACTGGAATGCAGAGCAAATCAGCGACCTGATTTTTTATGCTGCGATGGGCTTGATACTCGGCGGCCGTCTTGGCTACATCCTTTTTTATGACCTTGACAGCTATATCGCTGAACCACTGAATATTCTGAAAATTTGGCAGGGCGGCATGTCATTTCACGGCGGCTTGCTTGGCGTCATCACGGCCATGTTTCTCTACGGCCGCAGAATTGGCAAAAGCTTTTTTCAAGTCGCCGATTTCGTTGCGCCACTGGTACCGATCGGTCTTGGCGCAGGACGTATTGGCAATTTCATCAACGCTGAATTATGGGGACGTGTCACTGATGTGCCCTGGGCAATGGTCTTTCCCTACGCTGGCCCGCTTCCTCGCCACCCATCACAACTCTATGAAGCGCTGCTCGAAGGGCTGCTTTTGTTTATTATTTTGTGGTTATTTTCGAGGAAATCGCGACCAGTTATGGCTGTTTCTGGGATGTTTATGACATTTTACGGGATTTTTCGGTTCTTTGTTGAATTCTACCGAACCCCTGATAATCAACTCGGTTTTCTCGCCTTCGACTGGCTAACTATGGGACAGCTACTTTCTTTTCCAATGATTATTGTGGGCATGGTTTTGATCGCATTGGCCTACTATAATAAGCGCACTAAAAATACCCTTTGACCGCACATTAGCAGGACCGTCATGCAGCAATATCTGAATCTGATCCGTCACGTCCGCGACACTGGCACCCGAAAAGATGACCGTACCGGCACGGGCACCTTAAGCGTCTTTGGCCACCAAATGCGCTTCGATTTAGCCGCTGGCTTCCCACTGGTAACCACCAAAAAACTTCACCTTAAAAGCATCATTCATGAGCTGCTGTGGTTTTTATCAGGCGATACCAACATCAAATATCTCAAGGAAAACGGTGTTTCAATTTGGGATGACTGGGCAGATGACAACGGCGACCTTGGCCATGTTTATGGATATCAGTGGCGTAGCTGGCCAACACCTGACGGCGGTCATGTAGACCAAATTCAGCAGGTGCTCGATCAAATAAAAAATAATCCAGACTCGCGGCGCATCATTGTCAGCGCATGGAATGTCGGTGAAATTGACAGCATGGCGTTACCCCCCTGCCATGCTTTTTTTCAGTTTTATGTCGCCAACGGAAAATTATCCTGCCAATTGTACCAACGCAGCGCCGACATCTTTCTCGGGGTACCTTTCAACATAGCGTCATACGCTTTGCTGACGATGATGGTTGCGCAAGTCTGCGGGCTTGAAGCCGGTGATTTCATACACACACTTGGCGATGCACATCTTTACCAAAACCATCTTGAACAAGCCGATCTGCAATTACAACGCTCTGTACACCCGCTGCCGAAAATGATTATCAACCCCGACATCAAATCGCTATTTGATTTTAGCTACGATGATTTTCAACTAACAGACTATCTGTTTCACCCGCATATCAAAGCAGCCGTTGCAGTGTAAATTTCGATTTTGACCGCTAACGCCGCATAAAAGTAAACCATGAAAATATCTATCATCGCCGCGATGTCACGCAATCGCGTCATTGGCATCAACAATACGCTGCCCTGGCACTTACCTGCCGACCTGAAACATTTCAAATCCATCACCCTGAACAAAACAATTGTCATGGGGCGTAAAACATATGAATCAATCGGTCGTCCCCTACCAAAACGCAGTAACATCATTATCACGCGTAATGCAGATTTTCTGGCAGAAGGCTGCACAATCGTCCATACAATCGATGCTGCCCTGGCCTGCGCTACTGAGCAAGAAGAAGTGATGGTCATCGGCGGCGCTTCATTTTACGAACAGATACTGCCGCGTGCAGATCGAATCTATTTAACACTGATCGATGGAGATTTCGAAGGGGACACGCTGTTTCCAGAATACGACCCATCAGACTGGCAGGAAACAGAAAACATCAACCAGACGCCTGATGAAAAAAATAAATATCAATACAGCTTTATTGTTCTAGACAGGAAAACTAAATAACAATCTTTTGTTCGGCACTGCGATATACCAAAAAACAACCGAACAAAATTTAACTTTTCATGTCAGCCATCTTTAAAAATACTTTTATTTACACTTTGTTAATTGCGCTATGCCTTTTTTCTATGTTGCTCAATATCCACACACACATCACTGCTCCTTTTAACAGACGAATCATCAGGCTGGCCAACAGCCTTCTTCAGCAATGCCGGCGACTCAATACTGCCTGACTCCTCTTGAAGAGTACTTTCAGTTTCTGCTTGGGACAAAACATCAGCTGAATGCAACAACTCGTGTTCATCTTTCTCAGGGGTAGAAGCTGTAGCTCGCGTTTCCAATTGTGATAGGATTACTTTTTCATCTTTAGCTTTTTCATTTTCAGATATTGAAAAAACATCATCGTTTTCCTTCAGCTTTTCAACATCGCTACCGCACAATTCCTGCGAACCAAGCGCAAGATGACTATAAATTTCACGTGAATTCGCAGCCAAGGCTTCCACAAGCTCGGCAGTATGTGAAAAATGTTGCGATACCTTATCGCGATAGTTATTAAGCGATTCTTTTTCCTGGGTTAGCGCCGCCTCTAATTCTTTAACCTGCCCTCGCTCAGGGCTCGTACTACGTGCAACAAAAAAACCTACCAGCAAGCCCACAACCAATCCTGCTACGATCAGCAAACCTTCCATCGTTCACCTCCACACATTTCTCATCAAAAATCATACTGCCTATGCAGGCAGACCCTAAAAAAACAAGCTATTCGAATAGAGTAGAATTTAAAATTATCGCAACATAAAAAAATTACACGCCCCATCAAACATATGTCAACCAATCATCATGCGCTTCACTGCGACCATGAACCAAATCAAAATATAATGTTTGCAATCTTTCAGTCACTGGGCCACGACTACCAGCACCTATCTTACGCCCATCGATCTCTCTAATAGGCGTTACTTCGGCTGCGGTTCCAGTAAAAAATGCTTCATCCGCAATATAAACTTCATCACGGGTAATCTGTTTTTCCTTAACCTCGTAACCTAATTCCTCAGCAAGAAAAATAATAGTTTCACGGGTAATGCCATCAAGAGCCGAAGTGAGTGCCGGCGTATAAATCACACCATTGCGAACCAAAAAAACATTTTCGCCGCTGCCCTCTGCAACATAACCTTCTGTGTCCAGCAATAAAGCTTCATCACAACCACAGGCTAACGCTTCATTAAGCGCCAAAATTGAATTAATGTAATTACCATTTGATTTCGCTTTACACATCGTGACATTAACATGATGGCGCGTAAACGAGGACGTTCTAACACGAATGCCATTGCGGAGATTTTCTTCACCCATATATGAACCCCATGACCAGGCGGCTACCATGACATGAGTTTTTAAATTATCAGCACGCAAGCCCATGCCCTCAGAACCATAAAAACACATGGGGCGAATATAACCCGCCTCCATATCATTCTCTCTAACGGAAGCACAGATGGCAGCATTGATAGTCTCTTTATCAAATGGCATCGGCATATTTAAAATATGCGCAGAACGGAACAAACGATCGGTATGCTCCTGCAGGCGAAAGATGGCGCTGCCGCGTTCAGTCTTATAAGCACGCACCCCTTCAAAAACACCTAAACCATAATGTAAAGTATGCGTTAACACGTGAACCTTGGCTTCACGCCACGGCACCATATCACCGTCAAGCCAAATAACGCCGTCACGATCACCCATATTTTGCATACTCATACTTCTTTTCTCCAAAACAATAGGCAGTTTTAATATGACATGCCCAAAAAATCTTCTATAAAAATCCTGATATTTTTATTTTCCAAATCTCCCATCAGAGATAACTGTGAAAAACAATAATAAACACAATTGGATTTAACCGATTGTACAATTCTAACCAAAACACCACTTAAATTCGACCGCTTTACGCGAGCAACAAACGATCCCATAATGTGGACACATTTCGGCGATACTCAATAAATTTCTGCCCAGAAACGCGGGCAGGCTGCTCCTGTAAGGCGAGCTGGTGAACACAGGCTCGATAAGCGCGATAGGCCTCAATTAAATTTTCTACATCCGTCTCAACAAGCAATCCGACCTTAGCGAAAACTTCCAACAGGCGAATATTATCCGTCCATTCCAGCAGCTCAGAATGCTCAGCCGCCGATGCTAAAATAAAAAATTGGACGATAAATTCAATGTCTGCTATTCCGCCAAGCCCCTGTTTAACATCGAATTGTCCCTCGCTGCTCGTATCAAGCTCTTTACGCATACGCTCACGCATCGCTATTATATCCTTACGCAGTGTCTCTATTGGGCGTTGTTTTTCCAACACCTGATGACGAATCAAATCAAAACGCTGCGCTAAACGCACATCACCGGCTATGAAGCGCGCTCTCACTAACGACTGATGCTCCCAGGTCCAGGCCTTACTCAATTGATAATCTTCATAGGATTTGATGCTACTGACCAGTAATCCAGAGCTGCCGCTAGGCCGCAGCCTCATATCAACATCATATAACCTGCCTGCGGCCGTATACGATGTCAGCATATGAATCATGCGTTGACCAAGGCGTGCATAGCTAACGCTATGTTCAAGCTGATCATCATGCAGAAAAACAAGGTCAATATCTGAACCGTAACCCAGCTCAATACCGCCAAATTTTCCGTAAGCTATCACCGCAAACCCGGCTTCCTGCAAGGGCAAAGCTCGCTCACCAAAGGTTTTTTGATTAACAATATTAAGCACCTCAAGTAATACAACCTCAGCAATTGCTGTTAAATAATCACTCACCACCATCACTGAAATTAGACCCGCAAGGTCGGCCGCAGCCACCCGCAACACCTGCCCGTGCTTGAAATAACGCAATTGATCCATCTGCGCTTCAAGATCATTAGCATCTATATCACGCATTTCAACCTGCAACTGAACCGTCAACTGATGAGGCTCCAGTGGCATATATAAAACACGTGGATCAAGCAGTTCATCCAATAAAATCGGTTGTCTAGTCAGCAATGCGGACAACCAGGGACTAGCACTGCATAACCTGACCAGCTGCGACAAGGCTAAAGGGTATTCCACCAACAGATCCAGATATGCAGTGCGCAGCGCTATCGCCTCCAGCAGGTTCAACAACCGAGGTAACGCTACATCTGGGTTGGCTGTTTGAATCACTGCTCCTAATAACAAAGGCATAATTCGGTTCAGGCGGTCACGCCCACGCCGACTCATAGCACGCAAAACAGAGCCATCATGCAATGCCTTTAGACGCCGCAAGACCTCATCTGGATCATTAAACTCCGCCAGCTCAACAATGGCCTGCGATGGTCTGTCCATTGTATTCCAGGCTGCGGCGAAACCAATATTTCCATCTTGGCCATCTGCGTCATCTAACTGCATTTGTGATGCACTAAAAATCTGCTCAAAACCTTCCTGAACATGGCTCAGATGACTGCCCAGCTCCGTTGCGAAACCAAGCTCATCCGAAAAACCCATTGCATAAGCCAAACGCATAGCGCCTAGCTCATCATCTGGCAAACTATGTGTCTGCTCATCTTTCCATTCCTGCAAACGATTCTCAGTTCGTCGCAGAAAAACATAAGCCTTCTGTAACCCTTCGCCAATATGCTCAGCAAGGTGACCTGACTCAACCAGCTTCTGCAGAACTTTCTGAATTGAGGTTTCCTGTAAGTGCAATTCACGCCCACCTCGAATCAATTGAAACAACTGACCAATAAATTCAATCTCACGAATTCCACCGGGACCGAGCTTGATATTGCCGTGCAGACCCTTACGCTGAGCCTCACGGTTAATCATCATTTTCATTTCCCGCAACGCTTCAATACTTCCGAAATCAAGATAGCGGCGATAAACAAAAGGGCGAAGCATTTTAATCAGCCATAAACCTTGCTGCCCCCCCGTCACAGGGCGGGCTTTGATCATCGCATAGCGCTCCCAATCTCGCCCCTGCGACTGATAATAGGCTTCCATTGCATCAACACACATCGCTAGTGGGCCACTATCACCATAAGGGCGCAAACGCATATCAACCCGAAAGACAAAACCCTCCCCTGTTGATTTATTTAAAGCATTGATTAAACGCCGCCCAAGGCCAACAAAAAACGCCTCATTACTAATAGCTCGTTGCGCGCCTACCGTTTCACCGGGAGCAGAATAAGCAAAAATCAAATCTATATCCGATGAAAAATTTAACTCCGCAGCGCCCAGTTTGCCCATCGCAAGAACAATCAAAGACTGCTGCGTACCTTTGTCATCATGCGGGATACCAAAATCCGTGCAATGCCAATCATGTAATTTCTGCAACGCAGTTGCGATACAGGCATCCGCCAGCGCTGACATTGCCTGCATCACCTCATCCAGGTCAGCCTTTCCACTCAAATCACGCCAGGCGACCCGCACCATCTCACGGTTACGAATGGTACGTAAAACATGTAGTAACTGCTCTTCCCGATCGACATTCGATAATGCATTTTCAAGATTTTTCAGACATTCACCCTGCTCATAACAACGATCCAGGTCACCGCTGCCAATCAATTCCAGCAACATATTAGGACAACGAATACACTGCTCCGCAACAAATTCACTGCAAGCCCAAACCTGAAACAATTGTTCAGATTTTTTTATATCCTCTGGGATGTTAATGTCTGCTGCCGTCGCAGCTTCGGCAAAACGAAGCCACCCTATTTTGACCTGGCCAACAATGGCTTCAGGCATGCCATACAAGCTTGCCTCAATGACTTTTTCTATGGCGAAATTTTCGCTGCTGGTTTTTTCAGACATCGCTTTTCTAAGTAGACATTTTAGGTAGATATTTTCTAAACCTTGCCCTGAGGCTCGGCTATCAAGTTGAACAACACATGGTCGATATTAATAGTCAGACTCAAGCTCAATACACTATATAAAATACAATGGATTTCAAAGACTATTTAAAATTGATGGTAGCTAAAGATGGCTCAGATATCTATCTGACAACCGGTGCACCACCTAGCATGAAAATTCAAGGCCGAATGACCGCACTTGAAAAAAACACGCTCGCACCCGGTCAAACCAAACAGATAGCCTACCAGATCATGGATGCCGCCCAAACAGAAAGCTTTGAAAAAGCTCCCGAAATGAATTTAGCCTTAGACTATCCGGATATTGGTCGATTTCGTGTCAACATTTTCAAACAGCGCAACGAAATTGGCATGGTGGTGCGCAATATCAAAACCGTTATCCCTAAAATTGGCGAACTGGGACTGCCTCCGGTTCTCACCAAACTGATTATGCAGAAACGTGGACTGGTTTTATTAGTTGGTGCAACAGGCTCAGGTAAATCAACTTCGTTGGCAGCATTAATTGATTTTCGCAACGCGAATAGCGCAGGGCATATCATCACCATCGAAGACCCTATCGAATATGTTCACAACCATAAAAAATCCATCATCACCCAGCGCGAAGTCGGTGACGATACCAACAGCTATGAAGATGCGCTAAAAAATACTCTGCGTCAGGCTCCGGATGTCATTTTAATCGGTGAGATTCGTGACCGAGAAACAATGGAACATGCATTGGCATTCGCCGAAACAGGCCACCTCGCCATCTCAACCTTACATGCAAACAATGCTAACCAGGCCTTTGACCGCATCATCAATTTTTTCCCAGAAGATCGACGCAATCAATTATTAATGGACTTATCATTGAATGTGCGCGGTATTATTTCTCAACGATTGATTCCGTCACTGGATGGAAAACGTGCTTCAGCCTTTGAGGTCTTATTAGGCACGCCTATGATTGCCGACTTGATTCTTAAAGGTGAGGTCAATCAAATAAAAGAAATCATGGCGCGTTCTGAAAACATCGGCATGCAAACCTTCGATGGCGCTCTTTATAAACTCTACAAAAAAGGGCTTATATCGATGGAAGAAGCATTGAAAAACGCTGATTCACAAAATAATTTACGCCTGCGCATCAGCCTTGAAGAAAAGGATCATTTACAAGATGAGCAAGCTCTCAACAATCTGAAACTTGAAGAAACAGATGACGACTCAGGCTCCACCTATAACAGCGGAAGTCGTTAACTAGAATACAAAAAAGCCCCACCTACATAACAGGTGGGGCTTTTTTATTTCAGGCAATCTGTCCAGCAAACAGACAGAAATAAGCGATATTACATCATACCGCCCATGCCGCCCATTCCACCCATGCCGCCCATATCTGGCATAGCAGGTGCTGCTTCATCCTGAGGAATATCCGCAACCATTGCTTCAGTTGTAATCATTAAACCTGCTACAGATGCAGCATTCTGCAAAGAGCTGCGTGTCACCTTAGTAGGATCTAAAATACCCGCATCGATCATATCAACAAACTCACCGCTGGCTGCGTTGTAACCAAAGTTACCTGAACCTTCTCTAACCTTGTTCAAAATAACAGATGCTTCTTCACCGGCATTGGTAACGATTTGACGCAAAGGTTCTTCCATTGCACGACGCGCAATGCTGATACCAATGTCCTGATCATGGTTTGCGCCTTTGAGGTCTTTAATTGACTCGATAATACGGACCAACGCAACACCACCGCCAGGAACAACACCTTCTTCTACTGCCGCGCGCGTTGCATGCAATGCATCTTCAACGCGTGCTTTTTTCTCTTTCATCTCAACTTCAGTCGCTGCGCCAACTTTGATCACCGCAACACCGCCTGCCAATTTGGCAACACGTTCCTGCAGTTTTTCCTTATCGTAATCAGAGCTAGACTCCTCGACCTGGACACGGATCTGCTGAACACGCGCATCAATTTCTGAAGCCTGACCCGCGCCATCAATGATGATGGCAGTGTCTTTAGTGATCTGAACTTTCTTAGCCGTACCGAGGTGCTCTTCAGGTGTTGCATTTTCCAGTGTCAAACCCACTTCTTCCGAAATCACCTGACCGCCTGTCAATGTAGCAATATCTTCGAGCATCGCTTTACGACGATCACCAAAACCAGGGGCCTTAACTGCAGCAACCTTAACGATGCCACGAATGTTATTTACAACCAATGTTGCCAGCGCTTCGCCTTCAACATCTTCAGCAATAATCATCAACGGGCGACCAGACTTGGCAACACCTTCAAGGATACCCAATAAATCACGGATGTTTGAGATCTTCTTATCAAACAACAAAATGAATGGGTTATCGAGCTCAACACTCATATTCTGCTGATTGTTAATGAAATAAGGAGACAGGTAACCGCGATCAAACTGCATACCTTCAACTACGTCCAGCTCATTACCTAAACCAGTGCCTTCTTCAACTGTGATGACGCCTTCTTTACCCACTTTGCTCATCGCATTTGCAATGATGTCACCGATTTCTTCATCGGAGTTTGCTGAAATCATACCCACCTGCGCGATAGACTTATCATCTTCACAAGGCTTAGAGATGCTTTTCAATTCACCAATCGCTGCAACAACAGCTTTATCGATACCGCGCTTCAAATCCATTGGATTCAAACCAGCTGTAACCGCCTTCATACCTTCGCGCAGGATAGCCTGAGCCAAAACAGTTGCAGTCGTAGTACCGTCACCGGCAACATCAGACGTCTGGGAAGCAACTTCCTTGACCATCTGAGCACCCATGTTTTCAAACTTATCGTCCAGTTCGATTTCTTTGGCAACGGAAACACCGTCCTTAGTAATCGTTGGCGCACCAAAACTCTTATCCAAAACAACATTGCGACCTTTAGGACCCAATGTAACCTTGACCGCATTGGCCAAAACATTTACGCCTGCCGCCATACGCTGGCGTGCATCGTCGCTGAATTTAACTTCTTTCGCTGACATTATTCTTTCCTCTTAATCTCTGTCTGATGAATGACCCAAAAATGAACTGGATCAGCCTTCGATAATCGCCATGATGTCGTCTTCGCGCATCACCAGCAGTTCTTCATCGTTAAGCTTAACTTCGGTACCGGAATACTTGCCGAACAGTACTGTGTCGCCAACCTTAACGTCTAATTGACGAACGTCGCCGTTTTCCAGAATCTTACCGTGACCCACCGCAATTACTTCTCCGCGGATTGGTTTTTCAGTTGCTGAACCGGGAAGGACAATCCCTCCAGCCGATGTACGCTCTTCTTCCATACGGCGGATAATGGCCCGATCGTGTAGTGGCCGAATATTCATTATCAGTATTCCTCCTAAAGAAATATTTTTAAATACAAATAGATAGCGTGCTATCTAAGCTTTACCAGTCAGGGATTTAGCACTCCCCCCTAGCGAGTGCTAACAATAATAGGGTCGAAAATCCCAGAGTCAAGGCTGAGCTAAAAAATATTTCAATTTATGGACAAAAAAATGAAAACGTCAGATCAGACAATGGACGGTTAAAGCAGCAATTTTCAAAGATTATGAACGACGATCGTCGTCATGACGCCAGTACTCACCTTCTATAGTATGTGAGCTATTATTTTCAGTTTGAGATGAAGAATCAGGAGACGCACCTGACACACCATGAGGCGAGCCCGCGGCGGGCCCAGCAGGGCCTCTTCCAGACATTTTACCTATCGTCAGCAAACCTTTACCCACTAACAACATGATAAGCGCGCGCCTCAAAACAGGCACCAAGCCTAAAAACCCCAGCACATCTGTAAAAAACCCCGGGGTCAACAACATTGCACCGCATAGTAACAGCACAACACCTTCCATCATTTCCAACGCCGGAATTTCACCGCGCGCCAACATCAAACGTACGCGCTGCATGGTGGAAAAGCCCTGCAAGCGCAGCAGCACAGCGCCCAGCAACGCCGTAAACACTACCAATATGACCGTCGGCAATGCGCCAATAATGCTACCCACTTCGATCAACAAATAAATCTCGATCACGGGTATCGCCAAAAACATTATCAATAAAATTCGCAGCACGGAATCTCACTCAATCCTGTAATAAAGTTCTTCAAACTTCGACTATACTACATCATCTAAAATTTACTGAGACTACAATTGCAATGGATGCCTATCAGCTGGTTTTAAATACCTGCCCCGATCAGGAAACGGCGCAACAATTAGCCGATTGTATAATCGACGAGAAACTGGCTGCCTGTGTCAACATCATTCCAGGGCTGCTTTCAATCTATGAATGGCAGGGACAACGAGAGCACGGCACTGAAGTCTTGCTGCTCATCAAAACACGCAGCGACCTTTACGCGGAGCTGAAAACACTCATCTGTAAATTGCACCCTTATGAACTACCCGAAATCATTGCGCTATCAATCAATGATGGCTTGCATGCTTATCTAAGCTGGATCAGCAAACAAACGAAAAGACCAAAATGAAAATCAAATTTAACAATTTCTACATTCGAAAAATAATTTTATCGAAAACCACCGTTGCCAACGCATTACTCAGAGCGGCGCTAGTATGCACATTACTCTTACCCGCCGTAGTAACAGCCAATGCTCCCGAATCACCTGCCACATCAGGCTGGAAGACATTGAGTGATTTTTTAGGTTTATCAGCAAAACGTGATGCCTTTCTCGATCCCGAGCGAGCCTTTGTACTGACTGTAAACCTTAGCAACGACACTGGAGATAACAATGGCATCACCGCTCATTGGGACATTGCACGCGGTTATTACCTCTATCGCGACAAATTTCAATTTCGCATCCTGTCACCCAACAGCATCAAACCCGCCTTACCTGTCAGCCCCGCTGGAAAAAAGAAATATGATGAATACTTCGGCGAAATGGAAGTTTATTATCGTCAGCTCGATATACAACTGCCACTACTTTATAAAAGCCAAAAAGCCATCACTGCGCAACTTGAAATTAGTTACCAAGGTTGCGCCGATGCAGGGTTCTGTTATCCACCCATTAGCAAAACGATAGAATTATTGTTACCTGCACGCCCAGCGCCTTAAGAAAAAGGAATCGACACAACAATGCTCTCAAACAAATATAAAATTAGCCTAATTTTATTATTAGCACTGTTTGGCGCAATCGTTTTGAGCTACAACAAGCAGTACAAACTGCAAATCAACAGCCAGGCCAATACACAACTAAATCAAGCCGACAAACTGATAGGCCAGAAACGCCCGGATTTTACACTGCCAGACCGCCTCGGCATTCCATATAACATCGGCGAATGGGACGGCAAGGTCTTAGTTATAAATTTTTGGGCGACATGGTGCCGGCCGTGCCGTAAAGAAATGCCAATGTTTTACCAGCTTCAACAAGACTATCAAGATAAAGGCCTGCAATTTCTCGGCATTGCCATTGACGACAAAGCAGCAGTCGATGCTTTTTTCAAACAAACCGATATTAAAGTCAATTACCCCATTCTTATCGGAGACGACGAGGCCATCCCCATCGCCAAAGACTATGACAATGAATTTGGCGTCTTACCCTACTCAGCCATTATTGGTCGTCAGGGCATGGTCAAATATCTGCATTATGGTGAAATTAACCGCAAGCAAATTGAAGAGAAAATTGCAGCGCTATTATAACGACTCGCCATGCCGTATCAGCCTTATATCGCCAAATGGTCGCTATCTACGATGAAATAGCGATTAAATCTATTAAATAGCTGGACAACTTCTCTGATACATAGCAAGATAAGCTCGCATCTTAAAATGACGTTTTAAAATCAAAAATTTAAAACGTAAGCGACATGATATTAGCGTTATCACAGCATGTTTAACGAAATTTAACGGGTAGCCTTTAATACACTATATAATAATATGGCAAAAATACTGTTACTCAATGGCCCCAACCTAAACCTGCTTGGTTCGCGCGAGCCTGGGCACTACGGCCGCGCCACGCTTGATGACATCAACAAGCACCTGAAAACCATTGCCGATCAACATCAACATCAACTGAGCTGCTTTCAGAGCAATGCAGAGCACGAGCTGGTCGACCGCGTACAAACCGCAGCGAAAGAAAAAACCGACATCATCATTCTTAACCCCGCTGCATTTACCCATAGCAGCATCGCACTACGTGATGCGCTCAGCGCGACCGCCATCCCTTTTATAGAGATCCACCTGTCCAACATTCATAACCGCGAAGAGTTCCGCAGTCACTCCTATTTTTCCGACATTGCCAGCGGTGTCATCAGCGGCTTTGGCGCCATCGGTTATGAACTTGCAATGCAGGCGGCACTCAATCAACTATCTGACAGCTAACACAACAGAAATAGAAAACCATGGACATACGCAAGATAAAAAAACTCATCGAACTGCTAGAAGAATCAGATTTAGCAGAAATCGAAATTCAGGAAGGCGAGGAATCGCTGCGCATAAGTCGTCACAGCCAGCAAATACCCGTAGCCCAAACAACTTATCAAGCGCCGGCCATTGCAGCGCCCATAGCACCGGCAGCGGCTGCCCCCGTCACAGAGACACCCACCGTCAGCAGCGAATCCAGCGGTTTACCGGATGGACACATCTTATTATCTCCAATGGTCGGCACATTTTACCGTGCACCAGCACCCGGCTCCAAGAATTTTATTGAGGTAGGACAGCAGGTTAACGTCGGTGATACGCTGTGCATTATTGAAGCAATGAAAATGCTCAATCAAATCGAAGCAGACAAAGCGGGGGTCATAGCAGCGATACCCGTAGATAATGCTGAGCCTGTTGAATACAACGAACCCCTATTTGTTATTAAGTAAATCCGATGCTCGAAAAAATTGTAATCGCTAACCGTGGGGAAATTGCCCTGCGAATCCTCCGCGCCTGTCACGAATTGGGCATTAAAACTGTTGCGGTACACTCCTCCGCCGACCGTGACCTGATCCACGTCAAGCTGGCCAACGAGTCCGTTTGCATCGGCCCAGCTGCCTCAGCAGATAGCTACCTGAATATACCCGCTATCATTAGCGCCGCTGAAGTCACCGACGCCGTTGCAATCCACCCCGGCTACGGTTTTTTATCAGAAAATGCAGATTTTGCAGACCGCGTCGAAAAAAGCGGTTTTACTTTTATTGGTCCCCGAGCAGATACGATTCGCATGATGGGCGACAAAATTTCAGCCATCAGCACCATGAAAGAAGCCGGCATCCCCTGCATACCAGGCTCTGATGGGCCATTGGGTGATGACCCCGAAAAAAATCTGGCACTGGCAAAAGGCATCGGCTACCCCATCATTATCAAAGCCGCCGGTGGTGGCGGTGGTCGCGGCATGCGTGTCGTGCACAGCGACTCAGCATTGATCAACGCGATCTCAATGACGCGCTCCGAAGCCGGCGCAGCCTTTGGTAACGACACGGTTTACATGGAAAAATTTCTCGGCAATCCTCGACACGTTGAAATTCAGATCCTCGCGGACGAACACGGAAATGCCATTCATCTTGGTGAGCGCGATTGTTCAATGCAGCGCCGCCATCAAAAAGTCATCGAAGAAGCTCCCGCACCTGGCATTACCATCGAACAACGACAGCGTATTGGTGGGTTATGCGCCAACGCCTGCCGTGAAATTGGCTACCGCGGCGCAGGCACCTTTGAATTTCTTTATCAAGATGATCAGTTTTATTTCATCGAAATGAATACCCGTCTTCAGGTAGAACATCCTGTTACTGAAATGATTACAGGTATCGATCTGGTGAAACAGCAGCTGCTCATCGCCGCTGGCGAAAAACTTCCATATAAACAAGAAGATATCAAAATTACTGGACATGCGATAGAATGCCGTATTAATGCTGAAGACCCTGTCACTTTCATTCCATCGCCGGGCACTATCAGCCATTATCATCCACCGGGCGGACCCGGCGTACGCATCGACTCACATCTATACAGTGGTTATACCGTCCCCCCCTACTACGACTCAATGATCGGCAAGATCATTGTTCATGGACAAGATCGTGACACCGCTATTGCTCGCATGAGCACCGCCTTAAGCGAAATCGTCGTTGAAGGCATCAAGTGCAACGTGCAGTTACACCGTGAAATTATTCATGATGCGGCCTTCAAAACAGGCGGCACCAATATTCACTACCTTGAAAAGAAGCTTGAAGAAGCTAACAACAGTTAGTCGTTAAACGCTTACAACAACTCCCAAACACCCTCCACCTCGCCTGATCAGCAAAGACAAAACTTGCTAAACGTAATGATAATAATTATCATTACGAAAACTCTGCCGATAACCATTTAGAGGCAGGGGATATACGCCATCATTACGCGAAATATACAAGGGAACATCATGCCTTCATCACGTATCATTCTTATCACGGCACTGCTCGTCATTTCCGCATTTGCTCAAACTGCTTTTGCCCGTGATAACGCTGCCCTGGTTATCTACTCTGGCCGCAGCGACAAATTCGTTAAACCTGTCATCAAACATTTCACAGAAAAAACTGGCATAAAAGTCATTCTGCATACCGCCAAATCAACGGCTCTATTAAATAAATTACGCGCAGAAGGCGCGCGTACTGAAGCTGATCTCTACCTCAGCAATGACGCGGGGAACCTTCAAATCGGTGCAGATATGGGACTCTTTAAAGCCATTCCCGAGAACATTGCCGGTGTCATCCCAAAAAATCTACGCGCGCCCGACAACAGCTGGATAGGCCTGTCAGCACGTTCACGTGTGCTGGTTATTAATACCAACTCTGATAACACCCATTTCATCAAGTCTATTTTTGATCTCGCCGACCCACGCTTAAAAGGCCGACTGGGCATCACTCACAGTAGCAACGAAAGTTTTATTGCGGGAACCACGGTCTACCTTGAATCCAAAGGCGAAGCCAAAACGCGAGCATGGCTGAATGGCATCAAAATCAATAGCGATGGCGAAGCCTTCAACAAGCACAGTAAAATCGTCGCAGCCGTCGCCAAAGGCCGCAAGGATGTAGGTTTGGTTAATCACTACTATATATACCGCCACCTGGATAAATCACCCAATTCACCGATTCGCATTGTGATCCCCGACCAAGCCTCCAGCCAAAACTCAGATGCAATGGGCGTTGCCTGGAATGTCGCAGGTATCGCCATCAGCAAATATTCTAAAAAAGTAGCGCAAGCCGAAAAACTGGTTGAGTTCCTGATTTCTACCGAGGGACAAAAATTGTTTGCCAAACTTAATCGCGAATACCCAACACGTGAAGACGCCGCCACGGCCGCCGAGATCGCCCCCTTGAATACGATCAAAGTCGCCGATGTACCAATGTCATCACTGGGACGTCTGCGTAATAAAACTCTCGACCTGATCGAAGCCGTCGGTTTACCCTGATGCCATGGCCTCGCCTTAACGTACAAGGCTCACTCTCCGGAATGGTCGTCTTATTGGCGGCCATTCCACTTTTATTTGTTATGCTAAACAGCCTGCAGCTCCCATTCGACAAGTGGTTAGGGCTATGGGATACACGTCTACCGAGCTTATTCTGGAATACACTGTTGCTTGCTGCATTAGTAGTCATCGGTTGTTTTATCCTTGGCGTTTCTTCAGCCTGGTTAATTGCACGCCGCCAATTTAGAGGTCGTACTCTGGCGCTGTGGTTAATGATTTTACCGTTGGCAATTCCAACCTATGTTTTTGCCTATATTTACACCTCACTGATGGATGCCGATGGCTGGCTTGGCAACCTTTGGCTGATGCTTTTTAGCAATGTATCATCCATTCCCGATCTCTATAATGCCGGCGGCGTCGCGCTAATTTTAGCGCTATCAGGATTTCCCTATGTTTTTCTACTCACCCACAGCGCCCTGCTAAATAGCAACCCGCACATGGAAGAGGCCGCACGCATCCATGGCGCGAGCTCACGCGAAATCTTCTGGCGCATCACAGCCCCGTTGATTCGGCCTGCCATCGCTGCCAGCCTGGCGATGGTCACCCTGCATGTCTTGTCAGATTTTGGTGCTGTCAGCATGCTGCGCTACCAAACCTTTACACTCAGCATTTACTTACAGATGAACGGGCGATTTGATTATCAGTCCGCTGCCGCGCTGAGCAGCATACTGGTGATGATGGCACTCACCTTTTTGGTATTGGAACGTTTTTTCCGCAGCCGCCAGCGTTATTTTTCCAGCAGTCAGGCGAAAACATGGCACGTCAAACCCGCCTCAACAAAAGAACTCTGCTTGATATGGTCATGGCTGGGGCTGATCAGCCTGTTTGCATTTATTCTGCCCATCGCCTGGATGCTGGTATGGAGCTTTGAAGCCATCATGACTCAAGCGCTCGGCAGTGAATTCTGGGGCTATGCACTCAACTCACTGATTATTGCCATTATCGCCGCAACAATATGCATCATCGCCGCACTGCCAATCGGCTTATTTCATACACGATTCCGTTCAATGCTCAGCAATCTCTTCCTGCAAATGTCCAGTACCGGTTTCGTACTGCCCGGCCCTGTGGTCGCACTAGGTGTCATGACCTTCCTGCTCACAATGCTGCCAGCACTGTATGGCACGCTGGCAGCACTCACCATTGCACTGGTCATTCGCTTTCTACCGCTGGCCGTGCAATCTCAAGAGGCAGCATTATCACAACTAACGCCTTCCATTGAACAAGCCAGCCGCGTCCATGGCGCGGGCTCACTGGAAACGCTTTGGCGCATCACGTTGCCGATGATGCGCAACGGCATGGTCGCTGCCTGGGTGCTGGTATTTATCGACGCGCTCAAAGAGCTACCGGCAACACTATTACTGCGACCAATCGGCTTTGACACCCTGCCAGTACGCATCTGGATTGAAGCAAGCGAGGAAATGCTGGAAGTTGCCGCGCCAGCAGCTTTAATGATCGTCATCTCAACCATTCCGGCACTTTGGATCATGCTGCGCAATACACGTCAAAGCACATAAATTTCACTGCCCAATGGGCTTGGTTTTACACACACAGGCGGTTATAGTTAGCGCTTAGCGTACGGTATTCGTAGCTTGTAGGCACACTTTTAGTATGCTTATTTAGACGACAAGCAACGACAAGCTTATAAGCAGCATGCTTGCACCGCGCCTAGATAACTGAACTTCGTGGCGATAGATAACAATTTATCTGTCGCCTTTTTATTCAGCCGCTGCAACACTGGCGCTTCTAATATTGCAGAGAAAAGAGAAAAATGTATGGGTTATAGAACACCGCTTTACGATGAACACGTTACACTGAATGCGAAAATTGTCGATTTTGCAGGCTGGGACATGCCTTTGCACTATGGCTCGCAGCTCGATGAACATAACATTGTTCGCCGCGATGCCGGCATGTTCGATGTTTCACACATGACAGTAGTAGACATCACCGGCCCGGATGCAAAAGCCTACCTGAGCACGTTGCTGGCAAACAACATTCAAAAACTACAACAACCCGGCAAAGCACTTTACAGCTGCATGCTTAATGAAAAGGCCGGCATCATTGATGATCTGATCGTTTTTTATCTCGATGATAATTTCTATCGCATGATCGTAAACGCAGCCACACACGACAAAGACCTTGCCTGGCTGGAAAAACAATCCTCCGGCTTTAATGTCGAACTCTCTGAATTTTCTGATACCGCAATGATTGCTGTACAAGGGCCTGCAGCGCGTGAAAAAGTACATCAAGTGCTGGAACAAGGTGCCCGTGAAGCGGCTGAAAAATTAGCGCCCTTCTTTGGCGTTCAATGCGACGAATTATTTATTTCACGCACGGGGTACACAGGCGAAGACGGTTATGAAATCATCTTGCCGGCCTCTCAAGCAACTGCACTTTGGCAAGCTCTGCTCAACAATGGCATTAAAGCCACTGGTCTTGGCGCGCGCGACACACTACGGCTCGAAGCTGGCATGGCGCTCTACGGCACCGACATGGATGATGACATCTCGCCACTTGAGGCAGGCCTATCCTGGACCGTTGCATGGGAACCGCTTGACCGCCAGTTCATTGGCCGCGATGTTTTAGAAAAACAACGTGACAACGGTAAGCTGAAAAAATTTATCGGCCTGATCCTTGACGAACGCGGCGTACTACGCAATCACCAGACATTGGTCGCCGAAGATGGTCAAACCGTTGGTGAAATTACCAGTGGCAGCTTCTCGCCGGTACTGGGAAAAGCTATTGCTTTTGCACGTGTCTCGGCCGATGTCGAAGGCCATTGTTTTGCCATGATACGCAACAAACAGTTACGCGCATCCGTTGTTAAACCACCTTTTGTACGCAATGGTCAAGCCTGTTTTAAATAAACTAATTAACAACTTTTAACACCTGTATAGAGAGATTTAATTATGAGCAATATACCCGCCCATTTAAAATACACCAAAACCCATGAATGGATTGAAGAGCAAGATGATGGCTCAGTGAAAATCGGTATTACTGACCACGCGCAGGATCTGCTTGGTGACATGGTTTTTGTCGAATTACCTGAGCTCGAAACTGTTCTTGAAGCCGGCGATGAATGCGCGGTTATTGAATCAGTCAAAGCGGCATCGGATGTTTATTCTCCGCTTTCTGGTGAGATCGTTGAGGTCAACGAAGAACTCGTCGACAACCCGGACATGGTCAATAAAAACCCCTATGTGGATGGCTGGATTTTTCGCCTGATGCCTTCAGATCCTGAACAATTCAACAGTCTTTTTGATGCAGAAGCCTACGAAATGGCCTCCTCCGAGGAAGACCACTAAGTATAAAGCCCTTCAGGTAACGGTTAAATTTAGCATCAGGCTACGCAGCCATCCCTAAATTAAGCTAACACCCAATGAAACAAACACAGCAATAAAAAAATGCCTTATATCCCACATACAGATGCTGACATTCAGAAAATGCTGGATGTCATCGGTAGCGACAGCATCGAAAACCTTTTCGATGAAATCCCCGCCGCGTTACGACAAACCTCACTGGACAAAGTGCCGTCAGGTCTCAGCGAAATGCAGATCTCACGCTTAATGTCCGAGCGTGCCAGCAATGACCAACAGGGCTTGAATTTTATTGGTGCGGGTGCTTACGAACACCATATTCCTGCTGCCGTTTGGGAGATCACAACTCGCGGCGAATTTTATTCAGCCTACACACCGTATCAGGCTGAAGCCAGTCAAGGCACCCTGCAACTGCTCTATGAATATCAAAGCATGATTGCACACTTGACTGCCATGGATGTTTCAAATGCCTCATTATATGACGGTGCTTCGGGACTTGCCGAAGCAGTATTAATGGCCGTGCGCGCCAACCGAAAATCTAAATCAAAACGCATCCTGATACCCGATAGTGTTAACCCGATCTATCGTCAGGTAGCCAACACTATTGTTAAAAATCAAAAACTGTCACTGGAAAGCGTTGCCTACGACCCTAACTGCGGCAACACAACGCTAACATCATTACCAGAAGAGCCCGGCGACCTTGCCGCGCTGGTCATTCCTCAGCCAAACTTTTTTGGAGTAGTGGAAGAAGTTGATGCGCTAACTGACTGGGCACATCAACACGGCGCTTTAATCATCGCGGTCGTCAACCCAACCTCATTAGCAATGCTCAAACCACCGGGCGAATGGGGTAAAAGCGGCGCTGACATTGTGTGCGGTGAAGGCCAGCCCCTCGGCATACCGATGTCTTCCGGCGGGCCGTACTTTGGCTTCATGTGCTGCAAAAAACAATTTGTCCGACAGATGCCGGGACGCATCATTGGTCGCACCGTCGACCTTGATGGAAAAACCGGTTTCAGCCTAACGCTGCAAGCTCGCGAACAACATATTCGCCGCTCCAAAGCCACATCAAATATCTGCACCAATCAAGGACTGATGGTTACAGCTGCCACGATATACATGGCATTACTGGGCCCCGAAGGTTTACACCAGGTAGCCCATCATTCTCATAACAATACCAATGCATTAATTAAACAATTAACAAAACATGCTAGCGTCGAAGTGGTTTTTTCCCGACCATCATTTCATGAGGCAGTGATTCGTTTTACAGATCGATCTGTAGAAGCCGTCCTTGAACAATTACAGCAGCATGGCATTCTTGGTGGTTACAACCTCAAACAGCACTTTCCTGAACTGGGCGAAGCTATGATGGTCTGCGCCACCGAAACTAAAACAGATGACGATCTTAGCCATTTTGCCAAGACACTAGCAGACATCCTGGATAGTAAGCCGTCCTGATCGCAAATAACTAAACAATATGAATACAAGCACATCAAAAGTCAGCCTGTGCGGTAGCAGCACACAACTCTATGGCGCACTACCCAGCGTCGGGAGTAACGCGCCTGATTTTGTATTGGTCAACAGTAAACTAAAAAACCATAGCCTGAAAAATTATCAGGGCAAAAAAAAGCTGCTCTACATAGTTCCCAGCCTGGACACCTCAGTGTGTGCATCATCAAGCAAAAAATTTAACGAGCTCGCCGCAGACAAACCGGACGATAGCATTATTATAATTGTTTCCGGCGATCTGCCTTTTGCACAAACACGCTTCTGCACAGAACTGAACACCAGCGATATCACATCACTTTCCACCATGCGCTCTGAAAATTTTGCAAAGGATTACGGTGTGCTGATTTTAGACGGCCCTTTAGCCGGACTAACAACACGAGCAGTTCTCGTGCTTGATGAAAAAAACAAAGTACTCTACAGCGAGCTGGTCGCTGAAATTAGTAATGAACCCGATTATCAACGTGCCTTTGCTGCACTTACTGAATAACAAAGATCATGAGTGAAACATTAATATTTGAACAATCAGAAACTGGACGTGGCAGCACGGCTCAATCTCCAGGCCACTGTCATGCCAACAGCACTATCCCTGATGAACTGTTGCGTAAAACAAAACTACAACTACCCGAAGTTTCTGAAATGCAAGTGGTGCGACATTTTACACGCCTGTCACAACTAAATTTTTCCATCGACACGCAATTCTACCCACTGGGTTCCTGCACGATGAAATATAATCCGCGCGCCTGCAACAAGCTCGCCATGCTGCCCGGATTTTTACAACGACACCCCCTGGCACCCAACTCCACTGGCCAAGGGTTTCTTGCCTGTATGTTTGAGCTGCAAGAAATGCTCAAAGACTTGACCGGCATGAAAGCCGTATCGCTGACGCCCATGGCGGGAGCTCAGGGTGAATTTGCAGGCATCGCAATGATTCGTGCTTATCACGATGCTAATAATGATCATCAACGTTCAGAAATTTTAGTGCCCGATGCAGCGCATGGCACCAATCCTGCCACTGCAGTAATGTGCGGTTATAAAGTACGTGAAATTCCGACCAATGCCGAAGGCGATGTCGATGTTGATGCGCTACGTGAAGCGGTAGGCCCACACACTGCCGGCATTATGTTAACCAACCCGTCAACACTGGGTGTTTTTGAACGGCGCATTACAGAAATTGCTGGCATCGTTCATGATGCCGGCGGCCTACTTTACTACGATGGTGCAAATCTCAACGCCATTCTTGGCAAAGTAAAACCTGGCGATATGGGTTTTGATGTCATACATTTAAATTTACACAAAACCTTTTCAACACCGCACGGAGGCGGTGGGCCAGGTGCAGGCCCAGTGGGTGTCAGCGAACGACTTAAACCTTTTCTTCCCATACCAATGGTCACTCAAAATGATGATAGCTATCGCTGGTTAACTGAAGAAGATTGCCCGCAAACCATTGGCCGTTTATCTGGCTTTACCGGCAATAGCGGTGTTTTACTGCGCGCTTATATTTACGCGCGCATTCTCGGCCGCGAAGGCATGGTGCGTGTTGCAGAGTTTGCCACGCTCAACGCCAACTATATGATGATACGCTTACAACAAGAAGGGTTTGACCTGGCATTCCCCGAACGTCGCGCCACCCATGAATTTATTGTCACGCTACGCAAACAATCAAAAGAACTTGGTATCACGGCAATGGATTTTGCAAAACGACTGCTTGATTACGGTTACCATGCGCCGACCACTTATTTTCCTTTATTAGTACCAGAATGTTTTCTCATCGAGCCCACCGAAACAGAAGATCAAAAAACCCTTGATGGTTTTATTGACGCCATGACAAAAATTTTACGTGAAGCTGAAAATACTCCCGAGCTTGTCAGTGGAGCACCTCATAGCTTACCCGTAAGAAGACTTGATGACGTACGTGCAGCCCGCGAGCTCGACCTTGTCTGGCAAGATCCGAAAACGTAATCGTGGCCAATGCCTCAACAGGTTTTACCCGGCTGATAAACGCCACCCGCTATTCGCTGCAAGGCTTAAAAGCCGCGTGGATTAATGAAGCTGCTTTCCGCCTTGAATTAATGCTTTTGATAGTTCTGCTACCCTTAGCAATATTACTTGGCAATACAGCCGTTGAACGTACACTGCTCATCGGAAGTCTATTTATAGTCTTAATCGTAGAGCTAGTAAACTCTGCCATTGAAGCCACCGTAGATCGCTTTGGTGAAGAACACCATGAGCTAGCAGGGCGTGCAAAAGACATTGCATCGGCAGCTGTTTTTATCGCCCTGACGCAAGTATTGTTGGTCTGGCTGCTGATTCTGCTAGACTAAAATAATTGTTTCCCCACAATGTAAGCCTATACCAAAAAAACATACTCAGAATAACCAACAGGATTACTAACTATGACAGCCTTAATTTGCGGTTCCTATGCCTTTGACACGATCATGGTTTTCCCTGATCAATTCAAAAACCATATATTGCCAGATAAGGTTCACATGCTGAATGTATCCTTTTTAGTCCCTGAGCTGCGCCGTGAATTCGGCGGATGTGCAGGTAATATCGCTTACAATCTCAACATGCTCGGAGCACAATGCCTGCCGATGGCAACAGTCGGACCTGATTTTGTTCCCTACGCTGAGTGGATGAAAAAATGTGGCATCAGCACTAAACACATCACAGTGCTCAGTGAATGTTATACCGGTCAAGCTTACATAACTACCGACAAAGACGACAACCAGATCACTGCCTTTCACCCGGGCGCAATGAGTTTTTCACAGGAAAATAAAGTCGGCGATGCCAACGGTATAAGCATTGGCATTGTATCTCCCGATGGCCGCGATGGCATGATTGATCATGCCAGACAATTTACTGAAGCAAACATTCCATTTATTTTTGATCCGGGTCAAGGTCTGCCGATGTTTGATGGCGATGACCTCAAAGCCTTCATCGATAAAGCCACCTGGGTTGCGGTCAATGACTACGAAGCACAATTACTTCAAGACCGTACGGGCTTGTCGCCTCATGAAATTTCCGAGCAAGTAGAGGCGCTCATCATCACGCGCGGTGCCAAGGGATCACAAATTTATACAGCGGGACATGAAATCAATATTCCATCTGCTACCATCAGCAACATCGCCGACCCAACTGGATGTGGTGATGCCTACCGCGCGGGACTGTTGTACGGTCTGATGAATAATATGGATTGGGAAACCACTGGACGCATTGCATCGCTGATGGGTGCAATTAAAATTGAAAAACCAGGAACGCAACAACACTCTTTTACAATGAAAGAATTCAAGCAGCGTTATTTACAAACCTTTGATAAAGACTTTTAATCATAGTCTGCTCCTATCCTTGTTTAAAAAATGAAAACCAAACCTTCCATGCTTAAAAGAATTGGTGGTTACATCACCTTACAGCGGGTGCATAAAAATTTTTATGACAAGGTGTATGCGCACCCATGGTTAGGTCTTTTCTTTGAAGGTTATAGCCAAGAAGCTATTGAACGCAGACAATCCGATTTTATGGCAGAAAAAATGGGCGGCTCTAAAGAATACTTAGGCAAGCACCCTTTAATGGCACATCGTACCATGTATATAACCGAGGAATTGTTTGAAATCAGGCAAAGACTTTTACGGGAAACATTGCTTGAGTTTGATTTGCCAACTGAGCTCATCGACAAATGGTTGCGTATCGATGCTGCATTTAAAAACATGATTGTTAAAAAATCTATTGCCGATTTTTACCACACCAGCTGGAAATATGAAAAACGCGTTATTATTCCTAAGCCAAGACCGTAAAACATCAAACCACTTCTTTAACCATATTAATACTCGTGCCAATATGCTCCATTAGCTCTGCTCTAAAACGTTTTGTTAACTGTATTTGCTGTCTGCGCCCATCTGTTGAATCACCGCTTTTTAACAAAACATCATCGTCAATTAAGCTGCTTATACGCGCATTAATAGTAGATTTTGCGGAGGGCATGCTAACATAGAGATCAGAAACATAAACTTTTAAATCTTCAAGCTGAGCCTGGACAACCATAAAAATAAGCGTCCAGCTTAAATCTTCACCGTTTGCTGCTCTAACCAATTTTCTTCTTACTTCAAATCTGTTCAAACAGTAACGTATATAGTTGAGTTCATTATCTACAATACCTTCAGCCGTAGTCGAAGCGTTATTATTACCCGCAACATCATGCATGGCCTCAACAATGACGCTTACATAACCCCGCGTGTTTGTCAGCAGTGAACTATAGTCATAAAACTCATGTTCAATTGTAGAGGGCAATGCGTCAGCAATCTGATCAAGGTTTCTTTTTATATAATCAGAAACCCGCAGCACTCTTGATAGCTGGGAATTAACATGCGCTACTAATAGCTTCATATCAATCGGCTTTTTAAAACAATTATCTGCGCCTTTATTAAGCCTGCTAATTAGTTCGGATTGATTGACATTGCCACTTAGAAAAATAAAGGGGATCACACCCAAATTTGGGTCTAATTCTCGTAAATTATCAAATAATTCATCACCGGACATTTCCGGCATATTGATATCACAAATAATAAGATCAGGCGCTGTTGCACAAATAACTTCCAAGCCAGATTTTCCATTCTCTGCTTCGGTAACTTCGTGACCCTGATCTTCCAAAACATCCCGGACAAGACCACGCATACCCTCTTCATCATCTATGACTACTATTTTCAACTTTAACCCTTAATCCAATATCTTCGCAATTATCTGTTTATAACAATGATTTTCGCAAGGAAATTTTGGTATGAAATCAAAACATAATGTTGTACTTTAAAATAACAAAAACTATAAAGAAGGCCCTAAACAGTCTTCACTATCGAAATTCCCACTGTTCTGAACCGCTTGGATTTATCAAGTTCTTTAGAGCTCTTATGTAAACTTTAAATTTTCTTTTCAACTCGCTCAACGAATAGTATCTCATCAAACTGGCGCTGCAAACTACGGCTGTAAAAGTTGCTCATTGTAAGCCCTCGACTGTAATCAACTTTTTCATTGGTACTATAATTCGCACGCGGAGCCGCTAACCAACGATTGCCTGCTTCGCCGCGCACTTTTATGTAGCTATAGGCCTTTGTTTGAATAATTTCAACAATGGTTCCGCTATTTGGCAATTGTTTTCTTACTTTATTTTCAGCTTGAAATTGATAATAAGCTTTCGATTGCTGCGCATCACCCCAAAAACCTGGTTCACCTTTATCATTAAGATCGGCGACTTCTACTCGATCATAGTAGCCGTCTCTATTGGTACCACCTAATATATAGAGCCTGTGGTTATGTACAAAACTTGAAAAATTTGCGCGCGGCGAAGACAGGGATGTTGTATTGCGCCATGTAGATAGACTGCCATCTTCCAAAATAGTACTCATCTCAATTTTATCAACATAGATCGCCCCATCCAGGCCACCAAGTGCATAAATTTTATCACCCCGTGTAGCAGCTGAAACAGCGTAACGTCCTAACTGTAATGAACTTGTTGATTGCCAACTTACAATGTTACCCAAAGAGTCCAATCGCGCATATTCAACATCGGCAATTCCAACCCCTTCCGATTCACGATGGCCGCCTATCACATAAATATTACCAGCTGCTTTTTTTACAGCATTAACATAGCGGGGAAGTGTCATCGTTTTATTTTCAATGCGCCATTTTGATAATGAACCATCGATATTGATCTGAGCACTTTCAACTGAATCAAGCAAAGTCCCGCCAAATCCGCCCAGAGCATAAATACGATTTTTATCTATTACCAATTTCACACAACGACGTGGATAATTAAGTTTTTGAGTTTCTTTTTTCCAGACACCTAAGGAGCCATCTTTCTGGACTCGAACACGCTCAACCGTATTTAGAAGGTGCTTCCCATTGGGTCCATTTCCGCCGCCGACGACATATATAAAGTTATCCTTAGCCACTGCACCAAAAAAACCACGTTGCTCTTTAAGGCTTGTACTCAACTGCCATGACCCCATCGAACCATCAGCTTGAATTTCCGAGAACTCTGTCGAATCTAAAAAACTCTGCCCATCTATACCACCTAACATATAAACTCGATTACGAATCTTTACTAACGCTGCGCCGGCACGGACACTGTTCATTGCTGATGTCTGTTGCCACCCGGAAATCCATTGTGTGGCTTCAGCACCAACTACCCCGATGCTACTTATCAGCAGAAAAAAACTGCTTAATAATATTTTCATTTCTTTACTATGGGTAAATGATTTTTCTATTGGCTTCATATATTTAAGCATGCAATTCTTGGTCTTTCTATTCGCCGGCTCAAGTAAAAGATTATTTTCTGGTAACTTCTGATTTTTTCATCAAAGCATCAAACTCTTCATAAGACTCCACTACTAATGAACACTGAACACCCTGACATATATATGCAGCCGTATCCCCGCGGCATCCGTGCTGTTTTATAGCATCGGGCAAATTCTTTACATCATCCGGTATGGCGATAACATATCGTTGCGGCGCATAGCTGGAAAAACAACGCCGCTGCCAGACTGAAATTTTATCTGTATCCCCCCGTAAAATAATCATCTCAGGCGCACGCAAATAATCCTGCAAAGCTGTCAATAAAGAATCATGTGCGTAAGGTAGTTGTGACATTTTTGACCAGGCGGCCCGCAAAGTTGCTTCTGCAGCATCAAGGTAGCGCGTCTCTCCCAGTAAATAACCAAGGCGCAATAGAACCTGTGCTGCGATGCCATTTCCTGCTGGCATTGCATCATCCCCGTAGGGTTTAAATTTATGAATTAATGTTTCATGATCATCGGAGGTAAAAAAGAAGCCCCCTTTTTCTTCATCGATAAAATGCTCTAGCACTGCATCTGTCAATGTCTGAGCAAACTGTAGATCTTCATTACACCAACGTATTTGTAATCGTTCCAGCAATGCGTCAATCAAAAAAACATAATCATCCAGATAAGCATTTAAATGCACTTTTTCAGCTAAACAACTCGCTTTGAGCCGCTTGCCATCCCAGAAAGTTTTACGGACAAATTCCAACGCCCTGTCAGAGCAGTTAATCATATTGTCATCTGAAAAATAGCGTGCGGAAATTGCCATGCCGCGTATCATCAGCGCATTCCATGAACATAACATTTTTTCATCACGGCCCGGCCTGATACGTTCTTCACGCGCCGCCATCAATTTATTGCGTCCGCTAAAAATCAACGCCTCAACCTGAGCGACTTCAAAGTCAGCTTCTTTGGCAAGAGTGTCCATATCTACATTTATAAAGAGATGCCAGTCTCCTTCAAAATTTGCGGCTTGATCTAATGCAAAACGTTTTTCACAAACGCTGTATTCTTCAGTGCTTAATAAATTTTTAACCTCATCCGGTGTCCAAACATAAAAACACCCTTCCACACCTTCAGAGTCCGCATCCAGCGTTGAATAATACCCGCCATTTTCATTTTGCATCTCACGCATCAGCCAATTTGCCGTCTCCTTTACGACTCTCTCATAAAGCGGGTTTGCGCTGATCGCCCAGGCATCAGCATAGAGTGGTAACAACTGCGCATTGTCATAGAGCATTTTTTCAAAATGAGGAACCATCCAGCTCTCATCAACGGAATAGCGACAAAAACCACCACCCAATTGATCGTAGATACCACCAAAAGCCATGCGCGTCAGTGTCAGACTTGCCATATACAGCGCGTTCTCATCAGGGTGGCCATCTCGTAGCGTTGAAGCATAACGTCGCAACAATCGATCAATATGCATAGGATGAGGAAATTTTGGTGCATTACTAAAACCTCCTGCTTGCTTATCAAACTGTTTTTCTAATTGTTGGCGTGCTGCATCCAAGGGTACCGCAGTCAATTTATCAGCCATCAACTCATCTGTATTGAGTGTTGAAAAAGTGCTCAATAGCTGACTATTATGTTCTTCGATTTGTACGCGCTCTTGCTTAAAGTACGTGTCTATGTTGTTCATCAAATCAATAAATGATGGCAGCCCATAGCGTGGAATTTTTGGAAAATAAGTGCCGCCATAAAATGGCGCTAAATTCTTCGGATTTAGAAACATTGTTAATGGCCAGCCACCCCCTTTCTGGGTGAGCATTTGCAGCGAGAGCTGATAAATTTTATCCAGATCGGGACGTTCTTCCCGATCTACTTTTATGTTAATAAAATAACGATTCATCAGCTCTGCGACGTCATTATCTTCAAAAGATTCGTGTGCCATAACGTGGCACCAATGACAGGCCGAATAACCTATCGATAATAAAATGGCTTTGTTTTCATCGCGTGCTTTTTGTAATGCCTGCTCATTCCACGGCATCCATTCAACTGGGTTATGTGCATGCTGAAGAAGGTAAGGGCTGGTTTCTCCAATCAGTGCATTGGTAAATTCATTTTTCATACTGAGAAAAAATTCCGATTAAATACTCATGCATTAATTCATCAAATTTATTCTATTATCTTCAACCACTGCCCTTTTTCTGGCTCGCCTTGTGGATACATCCCATTCAATAATCGCAGCGTTTCCTCTGGGTAATCCGTTAATGGAGAGCGCTCTGCTAATGATTTAAATGTTTTTCTTTCATTATTTTTTTCCAGGCCAATGTGTAACGCGCCAGCCAATTTATCTTCTTCTGCAGTTAACCTATGCAGACTGCGCGCTGTGGTAATTATTTGTGCATCAAATTCATACAGGCTATCTTCATCCTTTGTCGCACCTATAAAAATATATGCCTGCCGAGCAATCTGCATCACGGCAATTCGTGCGCGCCGCTTTCCGTATTCTGTTTTTATTGTTGCAATAGCGGAATAGCCGTTTACTCCCTTAACAACAATTTCTTTTTCATCACTAAGATTTTTAAACGCTCGATTTTCTTCAATGAATTCTCGCGCAGAAATGTAAGCATTTAACCGCTGCGTTAAAAACTGAATGGATGCCCTGTTGTTTTCTTCACTGGCAATAACTCTGTCGGGTAAATTTTTTATTTTCCAGTTTGGCGGAAAGCTTACTGCAATACCCAGACCTGCATGATAAAACTGATTGTTACGCACAATACCATCACTGGCACTTTTTCCAAATGCCATACCGTCTAACTGATTTAAGTAACTCTTTCGATTTACCTTTACAGCCATTTCCTGGCTATCGCCGACACTTTCTATAACTTCCTGTAGACGTTGGTCATTTTTCGGATGCGTTGCAAAAACACCGTGATAACTATTGGGCTCACGCCCTTCAGCTTTGGCGCGCTGTTTCTCAAATTGCTCTTGATTTTTTAATACTGCGATAACCTGCAACATGGCGCGGGGATCGTAACCGCTACGTTTCAAATATTCTGCGCCTAAACGGTCGGCCTCCAACTCATAGTCACGGCCATAACCACTGCTAATAGCGCGCCCCATTACATTAAATAATCCCTCTGCTGTTTGCGACTGAAGTTCAGGAATAAATATTGCACCAACCTTAAAACCTATATCGGCAACACGTGAACCACTGATCTGCCTTACGCTATGACGAGCCGTCACATGGCCAATTTCATGCCCTAAAACACCCGCCAATTCTGCCTCGCTACCAAGATACGCCATCAAACCACGACTTATATAGATAAACCCGCCGGGTAATGCGAATGCATTGATAACTTCCGAATCCAACACGGTAAACTTGAAATTCATTTGGCTGCGATGACTATTCTTTGCCAGCTCTTCTCCAATACGCTGCACATAATCCTGTAGGGCCTGATTATTGTACGCACCACCATATTGCTTGACGATCTCCGGATGCGCCTGCTTGCCCATGGCTATTTCCTGCTTTTCCGACACCATGACAAAATCGTTACGCCCACTAACGGGATTTGTAGCACACGCTGTCAGCTGCAACACCAGCAGCAGTGGAACCATCAATACACCACGAAAAATATTTTTCGCCATTTCAACATCGCTCACAATCGTGATAAGAGACTGAATCACTAAGGATACTTATTTATAGGCCCTTTTGCACCCGCATGATTTTCTTGTCAATTTGTCAACCGAATTCCTGTTACTGCGTTGTATTCTACAGGATCAGCTGAAACCATTACTGATTTCCCGAGAAATTGGCTATAGTCAGAAGATCGAATCGCTTTGTTGGTACAGGAGAAAAAAGCTGGGTATCACCGCGCCAATGGAGCGTTTTTTAAAAGATGTCGAACGACGTGCCTACCGCATTGCCTACATTGCCTGCGGTAACCGTGATGATGCTCTCGATATTATTCAGGATACAATGATGAAACTTGTTAAAAAATACAGTGAACGAACTGAGCAGGAATGGCCGCCACTGTTCCACCGTATCCTGCAAAGTACCATCAAAGATCACTATCGCCGTGTGGCGGTGCGCAACCGCTGGCGAAAACTCATAGGCAATAATAAGGAGTGTTGCGAACTTGAGCAGATGGCCATGAGCCATGACCCAGGGCCGCTACAACACAATTCAAATAATCAAGCTGTCAGCGCGCTTGATACTGCGCTCTACCATTTACCATTGAGGCAGCAACAGGCTTTTTTATTGCGCGCATGGGAAGGTTTAAGTGTAAAAGAAACCGCGCAAGCCATGACCTGTGCAGAAGGCAGTGTAAAAACACATTATTCACGAGCCATACACAGCCTGCGTGAAACATTGGGAGAGCATTCGATATGAAACCTAAAAATGTCTCTGATGCATCAAATGATGCCTTCATCAATCAAGCAAGCAAGCTGTTAGATCAGAGCGAACAGCAGCTTGATTCAAACGTGCTACGCCAATTGCGTATAGCGCGCCATGCAGCGCTGGAAAAGCCTCCTCAATACAATAATTGGGCTATTACAGGTGGATTAGCAAGTACGGCAGCAATGCTCGTTTTGACCGTTTCATTGTGGAACACACCTATGTCTCAGCAAGACGTCTCTCCTTTACTGGAGGACATTGAGCTTCTCAGTGCCGCTGATGACCTGGAATTTTATGAAGAACTTGAATTTTATTTGTGGCTAGATGAAAAACAACACACCAGTTAACAGCCTGATAATCAGCGGCTTTCTGATTGGCGCTTTGTTACACAGTAATCAAAGTACTGCAAACGCAAATTTACAGGTGGATGAATCCCCGAGTCTGGAATTTTTAGAATTTCTTGGTAGCTGGGAAGATTCAAGCGGACAATGGCTAGATCCCTATCAATTACAAGGTGCCAATGAGCTGGATAATAACGTAGACAAAGAAAATAAATTAAACGATGAGCAAACACCGCATAACTCAGATGACAAAAAAAATACTATCAAGGAAATAACTAATGAGAAATAAGCCAATACTTGTTTTTCTTGCATTGACGCTAACAGGCTTACTTTACTCTGCAACCCTCTATGCCGCGTCAGATTGGGATGGGCTCAATGCCGATGAACAAAAAATTCTACAGCCTTATGCGGAGCGCTGGAATCAACTACCTCAACATCAGCGCCAGAAATTACGCAAAGGAGCAAAACGTTGGGCTGATTTATCACCGCAACAGCGCAAGCAAATGAAAAACCGTTTTAAGCGTTGGAACAGATTACCTACACATCAACGCCAGAAAATTAGAAAGCGCTTTCAGCGATTTCTAGACCTACCACCTCGACAACGTCAACAGTTACGCAAACAATTTAATCGTTTCAGAGCCATGCCAAATGAGAGGCGCCAAAATTTGCGTGAACAATGGAAAAATATGAACCCTAAACAACGTCAAGACATTTTCGACAAACGACTTCCAGCAACAAAAATGCCATATCAAAACAGACCCATGCGACCAATACCCAACAGACGATAATTTTATAACGACTCCTCATAGGGCCCTTGTTGATCACATCAACACAGCCATAGCAGTGAAACTGCTATGGCTGTACTTTCTATATAAAAAACTACAAATAAAATTTTTCCTCTGATTGTCAACCAATATCAAGTTGCTGCGTTATTGATATTGAGCGCTCTGCTATTACCAGCAAATACCATAGCGAGAACAAAATACAACCGTTAAATACAGAGGTAACTTTATGAATACGCCACCCAGACATTGCACGAAAACTGGATCAATTTATTTCAACCCCAAGCAAATATTTCGCCTCATACCAGCACTGATCATTTTTTTCATTGCCATCATAGGATTAAACGGTTGCCAAGATAGCGAAGATCTGGCCAGCGCAGAATTTGGAGAGGTCGTGATTGGCTTAACCGATGCCAAAGGAGACTTTCTTTCTTACACTGTCGATGTGCTGTCATTAAGCCTAACCAAGGCCAACGGTACCGTTGTTGAGACCCTGCCACTTTCAACACGTGTTGATTTTTCCCAATATACAGACATGACTGAATTCATAACAACGGCCACTATTCCATCTGGCAACTACACCAAAGCATCCATGGTACTCGACTATAAAAATGCGGATATACAAGTGGAAAATGAAGAAGGCAATGCCGCTCAGGTAACGCTAATTGTTGATAGCGAAGATGAGACGGTAACAACTTTAGATGTTTCCGTTCGACTTGAAGGCCGTGATTCATTGATAATTGCTCCGGGAATACCTGCGCACATGACATTGGATTTTGATTTACAGGCATCAAATCAAGTTGCTTTTGATGAAAATGATTTTCCAATCTTAACTGTCGAAGCATTTCTGTTAGCCGACCTTGAGCTGGACCAAGCCAAGCAACATCGTTTACGTGGACCACTTAAAGACGTCGATGTTGATAACAGTCAATTCGAAATTATCTTACGCCCTTTTTCTCATCCCGTACGACGCGACCACAGCAACGAACGTTTCGGTGCGCTTGTAGTATCAACGACAGAAGATACGCAGTTTGAAATAAACGGCGAAAAACTTTCAGACCTTAGCGGGCTCGAGATGCTCGCAACATTGCCCCGCTTAACAGCAATAATTGTTCTCGGTGATTTGCACGCTGGCACTCGTATTTTTGAAGCCACAGATGTTTACGCGGGTGACAGTGTGCCCGGTGGTGATCAAGATGTTGTACGCGGCAATGTTATCAAGCGTGATGGCGACATAATTACTGTCCGGGGTACGACCATGGTTCGTAATGATGGCAATGTAATTTTTAATAACGAAGTCAGCGTTCTACTTTCTTCTGATACGGTTGTTAAAAAACAACTCGCAATGAATGATGTTTCTATCAATGAGATTTCTATAGGTCAACGCGTGGTCATTTTCGGTGAGCTGCTTGATCAAGCATCTCAACCGATTACTTTTGACGCCAGCAATGGCATGATGCGTTTAATGCTTACACGACTCAACGCTACGGTAATTCCAACGGTTTCTATTCCTGAGAAAACACCACCTTTTGTTGTTGATCTTAAAGCCATCGACGGACACAGGGTGACGCAATTCGATTTCAGTGGTACAGGTACTGACACTGAAAATAACAGCGATCCGGAATTCTATGAAATAGAAACCGCCACACTGGATACGTCTTCATTAACCAATAGCGGCCCTGTGAAAGTTCGTGGTTTTGTCACACCATATGGACACGCTCCTGAAGATTTTTCAGCACACACTATTATTGATATCGCATCTGCCAAGGCTGTACTGGCAACAAACTGGCGACCTGCTAGCAATAACCCTTTTCTGAATTTAGATGAAACAAGTTTAATCATTAATCTTTCTGGCACAGGACAGTTTCACCATGTTAATCGCAGCGGAGTAGTAACCGATTTAAACAGCCTGCCTGAAGCACCGGTAATTGTTCCCTATGTAGATGATGAAGGTGTTTTCGTTATTCGTAACGATGGTATTGTAAATTTACACACTCGTTTTTCGACGTTTTCCAACGCACTCGCATCACTGCTTGAAAATGGCGTGCTACTCAAAGGCCTGCGTGCTGCGGGTAATTTTGATGATGCCAGTTCAACTTTAACAACAAGGCGAATGCTTGCACATTTTTAATGTTCTTTTTATAAACTTAAAAGGCAGCCTGCATGGCTGCCTTTTTTATTCTATTACTTCGCCTATTAACAATAAGCAGCGAATAGCAATCCATAACAGTTTATATTTTTATTACGCTCAGTTAAGCTAAAAAATACCAACCCACTAAACTTCAGGAATGACTATTAATATACACATACTTCAACATGTAGAATTTGAAGATGCAGGTTGTATCCTTATTTATATCAAGGAACATGGGCACAATGTATCCTGCACGCGACTCTATAACAATGAGGCGCTTCAAGATCTCCATAACATTGACTGTTTGATTATTATGGGTGGCCCAATGAGCATCCATGATGACGAATTTTACCCTTGGCTGCCTGCGGAAAAAAAATTTATTTCAATGGCAATCGAACAAAGAAAAAAAGTACTGGGCATCTGTCTCGGTGCTCAATTAATTGCCAACGCTCTAGGTGCTGCTGTTTATAAAAGCCCATGCGAAGAAATCGGCTGGTTTCCTCTTGCTCGAGCCATTGAAATTGAGCATCACTGTTTTAACTCTGTAGCACCAGAATCTTTTATGGCCTTTCACTGGCACGGTGACACTTTTGATATCCCTGAACAGGCACTTCCAATTGCCAGCAGTGCAGCCTGTAAACATCAGGGTTTTATTCTGAATGATCGAATTATCGCTTTGCAATTCCATCTTGAAATCACTGCTAAAAATGTAAAAAACTTATCACACACTGCGGTGATGAAATTTCTAGACATACAAATGAAAGAGGCTATATTCAACCCGCACAACAAATGCTTGCAGATAAAAAATTATTTTCTAACAGTAATGCTCTGATGATTCGATTACTCGATTACCTTACTGCGTTATGAATAATCCGAGCGATGTTTCAACTTCAACAGGTTTTAGCTACAGCGCCTCAAACAACGCAAAAATTTTAGTGCTTGGCTCCATGCCCAGCGTCGTTTCTTTAGATCAACAACAATATTACGCCAACCCGCGCAATTGTTTCTGGAACATCATAGAAGAATTATTTTCTATACCGCGTTATTTCGAATACCCACAACGTTTATTACAGCTGCAATCTCATCACATTGCATTATGGGATGTTGTGTATCAATGCAAACGACAAGGTAGCCTCGACAGCAATATCAAACAAGTTATCGGCAATGATTTTTTACAATTTTATTTACAACACCCAGCTATTGCACAGGTATTTTTTAATGGTCAAAAAGCCGCCGAATTATATAAGAAAAAAATATTTCCCAAACTACCCGCTCAATTTCAACAAATCACTACAACAACACTGCCCTCTACCAGTCCTGCTCATGCCACTTTGACTATGCAACAGAAATTAATCTCATGGAAAACTATTAAACTGACCACAAATATTTAAACAATAAAAAAAGCCGAAGCCCCCTTTACAGGAACTCCGGCTTTTTAAAGAGCCTGTCTTACTTCAGGCTCTTCACATACAACTACAAACAAACGCCTTTAGGCATTTTTCTGCTTCTCCATCACATCATGGATGATAGGGTTCAAAATGATTTCCATCGCCAACCCCATGCGTCCACCTGGAACAACAATCGTATTTGGACGTGACATCCAAGAATCCTTCAGCATCTGAAGATAGTATGGATAATCATGATTTTCCGGTTGACGAAAACGAATAACGATAAAGCTTTCATCAGGTGTTGGAATATCTCTGGCGATAAACGGATTAGAAGTATCAACGACAGGCACACGCTGGAAGTTGACATCTGTACGTGAAAACTGCGGCGTAATTGTTTTTACGTAGTCAGGCATACGTCTTAAAATCGTATCAGTAACTGCTTCTGCTGAATAACCACGCTGAGCTGTATCACGATGAATTTTCTGAATCCATTCCAGGTTAACAATTGGGACAACGCCTACTAGCAGATCAACCCACCGCGCAATATCAACGTTTTTGTTGACCACACCACCATGCAGACCTTCATAAAACAATAAGTCAGTACCTTCTTCAAGTTTTTCCCAGGGTGTAAAAGTACCTGGATCCTGCTTATAAGGCAGCGCCTCTTCTTCATCGTGCAAATATTTACGGACGTCGCCGTTACCGGTTTCACCATAGCTGCGGAACAAGGCTTCAATTTTATCGAAAAGATTGGCTTCTTCACCAAAATGGCTGAGAATTTCACCCTTATCTTCTGCTTTACCTACCGCTTCACGCATTTCCATGCGGTCGTAGCGGTGGAAAGCATCTCCTTCTACAATCGCTGTTTTGATTCCTTCGCGGCGAAACATATGCTTAAACGCATTTTTTACTGTCGTCGTGCCAGCGCCTGAGGAACCGGTAACCGCAACAACAGGATGTTTAACGGACATACTCTCTCTCCTTATTCAATATTTTCAATTACTTAAAACATCTAGCCGGCTTTTTTAGCCCACTTTTCATATATTCACATCTCAAAACTCACTGGCATCAAATCAACGTTATAATTCTGGGTTCGAAGTAATTCAGTGCTGAGATATAGTACCGGCTTAATAAGAACTGAGCCCCATCTACCAGTGCCTGTCAATCTTCTAGAACCGGATATTATACGCGAATCAAGGATTTCTGCCATGAATAATACTAACCGGCAACGCCTGTCCACTCTGGGCTTGTCATGCGCCGCTGACAATGTCAGTATTCTGTTGATACAGGCTAACGCAGTCAAATTACGTTCCATGAAAAAATTCCTAATATTTTACCTTGTAATTGCTACCTGGCTTCTGAGCGCTTGCGCTACCAGCTTAAAAAGTAATCATCCTCAGCTTCAAAAAGACGCGCAGCAAGCGCACGCGACTGTTTATTTTATTCGTCCTTTTACCGAGCGAACTATGGCCATGGCTGACAACGCCATTGCAGTAGAAATCGACAGCCGACCTCTATTGAATTTGGCTAAAGGAGAATACATCCGTACACTTTTGATGCCTGGACAGGTCTGGCTGACGGTCAATTCAAGAACCACCTGGGGACCTTCACACAAAATTAAATCAAAATCGAAAACACGTTCTTTTACCTTTGAGTCAGGTGAAACCTATTTTATTTCGATTACCCCCGTAAACGGTGAATTCCGTGGTGTTCATTTCATTGCTGAAACCGTTAGCCAAAATACTGCCAAAAAATTATCTAAAAATTTACGATTGGTAGACGGATAAGATTTTTAACGCTACTGCCTTCTCTGACTTACATCCTTACAGTCATCTAATTTTTTCGTACTTACATAAAGCAAGGCTAGATAATCTTTCTTTAAAAATTATCATTCTAAAAGCGCACAAAAAACGCTTGCTTCCAAACTTCATAAAAGCCTGCTACTGTTCCCGCAAGATCTGGAAAATACTATGGCGCCTTCTATAAAAAATATAAATATTCTGCCCGATAGTGACAAAGTCAATTTGGCTCTGGCCACATACTGCCTCGAAATCAGTACATACGCTATTGCCGACAAAGGCTCCTTCCATCTTGCGCTCGCAGGAGGTTCTACCCCACGCAGTTTTTATCAATATCTTGCCACTTCAGATTTTGCACAGCGTATTGATTGGCAACATACCCACATCTATTTTGGTGACGAACGCAGCGTGCCGCCCGACCATGCCGACAGTAATTATTTAATGGCTCGTGAGGCTCTACTGGATAAAGTGGCGCTTCCAAAACAAAATATTCATCGCATGCAAGGTGAACGCAAGAATCTACAACAAAGCGCCAAAGACTACAGTGAAATACTCCGCTCAAATATACCTGTTTCTAAAGACAATTTTCCTGAATTCGACTTAATATTATTAGGACTTGGACCGGACGGTCATACTGCATCATTATTTCCTGACACGGATATTTTACAAGAAACGAATGCAGTGGCCGCTGCGGTTTATGTTGAAAAAATGCAAACCTGGCGCCTCAGTCTAAGTTACCCAAGCATTGAAAATGCCAAACATGTGGTGATGTTAGTTACCGGCGAAAGCAAAGCTAAAATCATTCACGATATTCTTCACCACGTTTCAAAAGAACCACCTTACCCAACTCAGCGGTTACAAGAAAAAAACATATTAAATTGGTTTTTAGATGCTGATGCAGCTCACTTAATAACAGACCTGGTTTACGATGCGGATACTGGCTGCTGACATAGGCGGTACTAAAACCCTGTTTCAAATTTCTCAGCTAATCGCAGGGGAACATGAAGTCGTTTTTGAAAAACGTTTTCTCAGTAATCAATGGAACGATTTTTCAAAAGCCGCAACAAGTTTCTTAAATGAAGCCGGTGATGCAGCCAACAATATTAACGCCGCCTGTTTTGCTGTTGCCGGCCCTGTTTCAGGTGATGGGCTTTCTGCTTCTGTCACTAACCTACCCTGGTTATTAGAATGTGAAGCGCTTAAAAAATCATTGCAGATACCTGATATTGTTTTGATCAATGACTTTCAAGCAGTCGGTTACGGCATCGATAAATTATCCAATGCTGAACTTGTGACGCTACAACAAGGATCACCACAAGCTCAACAACCTAGACTGGTTATTGGTGCGGGAACCGGACTCGGAGTTGCTCAAACAATTTGGCAGAATGGGCGCTATCATGTTTTGCCCTCAGAGGCTGGTCACAGTGATTTTGCAGCGACAAATCCACAACAGTTACAATTGCTCAAATACCTTAAACAAAAATACGATCACGTTTCCTGGGAACAATTGTTATCCGGAAGAGGTGTAGAAAATATTTATGATTTTTTACGTGACAGCCAACACTGTGAAGAATCAAACGAACTTAAAGCAGCTATAGCAAAACAGGAGGATGCAGCCTCTGCAATTTCAGAATTTGCTCACAAACACGGTGATCCTCTCGCTAGTGCGACACTGGAATTGTTCGTTTCAATTTATGGTGCCACGGCGGGTAATTTGGCATTAACTACCCTGCCCTATAATGGGGTGTATATCGCTGGCGGCATCGCAGCTAAAATTTTAGACTTCATGACACAGGAACATTTCATCAAAGCCTTCAATAACAAAAGTAAGATGAAAACCCTGCTGACATCCATTCCGGTGCATGTGATAACAAATGCGAATGTGGGCGTGCTGGGTGCAAGCCTGATAGCAAGCTACAAGGCTTCTAAAAAGTACAAATAATTAGATGTCGATATTGGCTACCGACATCGCATTTTTTTCTATAAAGTCTCTTCTCGGTTCAACATTATCACCCATTAACGTGGTGAATATTTCATCCGCAGCCACTGCATCTTCAATTTTAACCTGCAGCATACGTCGTGAATTCATATCCATCGTGGTTTCCCACAATTGCTCTGGATTCATTTCTCCCAAACCTTTATAGCGCTGAATCTGAAGCCCGCGTTTCGCCTCTTCAGTTAACCATTCATAAACCTGTTTGAAGCTAGCAATCTCGTGTTTACGTTCGCCACGCAAAATATACGCACCATCAGAAATTAACGTTTCTAACTGTGAGCCCAGTGCGGTAATACTTTTATATTCGCTGGACTCAAAAAATTCCTTATTGAGCTCTCGCGTTGTAACTATGCCGTGCACGATTTCAGAAACCAGCAGTTTCCAGCTCAGTGCTTCGCTGTTCTCAACAATGCTAAGTTCATATTTAACGTTGCCTTCATCATCACTGTTTAAGCGCTGTTCAAGCTCGCTCACCCACGACCCTACACGCTCAAGATCCTGTGTATATTCACCGTCTATAGCGCTCATATACACCATCTTCTCCAGCACACGGTAACTAACACGCTGAGATAAGCGCCTAAGTGTTGCCATCACGCTCATATACTCCAACATTAGGCTCTCTAAGGCTTCGCCGCTAATTGCCGGTGTTTCAGGGTTAACAAACAATTGAGATTTTTCTACGGCTATTTGAATGAGGTAAACATTCAGTGCTTGATCATCTTTCACATATTGTTCCTGCTTGCCCTTTTTAACTTTATACAAAGGCGGCTGAGCAATATAGATATGCCCGCGCTCAACCAACTCTGGCATTTGTCGATAAAAAAAGGTCAGCAATAATGTTCGAATATGAGAACCATCCACGTCCGCATCCGTCATGATGATAATACGGTGATAGCGCAGCTTATCCGGTTGATATTCATCTTTACCAATGCCGCAGCCCAAGGCTGTTATCAATGTACCAATTTCAACCGATGACAATACTTTGTCAAAACGCGCTTTTTCAACATTTAGAATTTTACCTTTTAAAGGCAAAATAGCCTGATATTTTCTATCGCGCCCCTGTTTAGCAGAACCGCCCGCTGAATCACCCTCAACCAGGAATATTTCAGATAATGTTGGGTCTTTCTCTTGACAATCAGCAAGCTTGCCGGGCAAACCCGCAATATCCAGCACACCTTTACGCCGAGTCATTTCACGGGCTTTTTTAGCAGCGTCCCGCGCCCTGGCTGCATCGACTACTTTTGCGGCAACCACCTTTGCTTCAGCTGGATTTTCCATAAGAAAATCAAACAGTTGACTTGAAACAGCTGACTCTACAATGGGTCTTAATTCAGAAGAAACCAGCTTATCTTTAGTTTGAGAGGAAAACTTTGGATCCGGTACTTTAACCGAGATTACCGCTGTTAAACCTTCGCGGGCATCATCTCCGGTGGTGCTCACCTTATTGTTTTTAGCCGTACCACTTTTTTCAATATAATTATTCATAGTACGCGTTAATGCTGCACGAAACCCTGCCAAATGGGTTCCTCCATCACGTTGCGGGATATTATTAGTAAAACAGAATATATTCTCCTGGTAAGAATCATTCCACTGTAGGGCAGCTTCAACCACTACCCCTTCCTTCTCATTTTCACTATTAAAATAAACAACTTTTTTATGCAGCGGCGTCTTATTACGGTTCAAATGTTCTACGAAAGCACGAATACCGCCTTCGTATTCAAAAATATCTTTTTTCTCACTGCGTTCATCTGTAACTTCAATGCATACGCCATTATTCAAAAATGACAGTTCGCGCAGTCGCTTACATAAAATATCATAATGAAATTCTACATCGCTAAACGTATTCTTACTTGGCAAGAAACGAATTTCAGTGCCTGTTTTATCCGTATCAGCAATAGCGGCTATAGGCGCTTTTGGCTCGCCACCCATATATTCTTGCTGATAGACCTTGCCGCCACGGCGAATTGTCATCACCAATGTTTCGGATAAGGCATTTACCACAGAAACGCCGACGCCGTGAAGACCGCCTGAAACCTTGTAGGAGTTATCATCGAATTTTCCGCCTGCGTGCAAAATCGTCATTATGACTTCAGCAGCTGAACGCCCCTCTTCAGGGTGAACATCAACGGGAATGCCGCGACCATTATCAGCCACGCTGACTGAACCATCATTATGAATGATGACGGATATAGCAGAGCAATATCCGGCTAAAGCTTCATCGATGGCATTATCAACAACCTCGAAGACCATATGGTGTAAACCGGTCCCATCATCAGTGTCGCCAATATACATACCTGGACGTTTTCGAACGGCATCAAGCCCGCGTAGTACTTTTATTCGTGAGGAATCGTAAGCTTGTTCTTCGCTCATTCTTTATGCCATCCGTAAAATTTAGCGATTATAGCACTTCTTCAATGCTGCCATGTTCCACGTGAAACAGCTTGCTATCATTTATTTTATGATCGCCAAGCAGCCCCTTATCTGTTGTCGTTACAAAGACCTGGGCCTCTATTTCATTGATCATTTCTAAAAATATCGAAACATGCTTATTATCCAGCTCCGCATCCAGATCATCAATTAACAACAAGCCACTGCTCCCCTTCCGTTGTCGATAAATATCTGCCTGAGCCACCATTAGCGCGCTGACTAATAGTTTTTGCTGTCCCCTGGAAAAATACTCATGAACGGGAACACCTTTAACTCTGAAATCCAAATCAGCCCTGTGCGGCCCCTTTCGCGTATACGCTACAGCTTTGTCACGCTCAAAGCCTTCTTCAAGCATCTCGCAATAATCTTGCTCGACCGGCCAACCAGCATGGTATTTTATGCATAGCGTCTCATCTATCCCCAGTAAACGTGTTGAATGCACTTGAAATACGGGTAAAAAATCCTCTATGTATTGATGCCTCAAATAATGTAGCTGTTTTGCTGTTTCACTGAGTTCGGAATTCCATATAGCAACCATCTTTAATGTTTGACGGTTTTGCAAAGAGGAATTACGTTGTTTTAATGCTCGTCGATAACGATTCCATATCGAAAGAAAAGTCTGTTCCACGTGAAACACACCTCGATCTAGAAACTGTTTCCTAAAACGAGGTCCATCAGTTAAAAGACGGTAACTATCCTGATGAATAACCGTTAAAGGTAAATATTGCGCTAATTCCGACGTTTTTTTTAATGTTTGTCCCGCAACACGAATTTTAAAACATTTATTTTGGTAGGCAATACCAATGGGGATATCGCTTTTATCAGAACTGCTAAGCTTTCCGTTGATAATAAGCTGTTCTGCACCTGTGGCAACGATCTTTGATAAATGACGTGTTCTAAAGGATTTCCCATAAGAAAGCAGGTGAAGTGCTTCCAGAAAACTGGTTTTTCCACTGGCGTTATTGCCATAAATAATATTCACCTTCTCTGAAGGTTTTAAAATTATCCTTGTCAGGTTTCTAACATTCTGTATTTCAATGTGCTGTAGTTTCATCTACGTTGATGAATTACAAACGCATTGGCATCACTACGTATTTACAATCAGACTCATCCACCCCATGAATAAGGCAACAACTATTGGCATCTGAGAGCATTATCTGTACTCGATCTGAATTTCCCGCTGAAACAGCATCCATAATGTAATTAACATTAAAACCTATTTCCAGCTCTTCGCCACAATAGTCAATTTCAACTTCTTCTTCTGCTTCTTCTTGCTCAGGGTTGTGTGCAAAAATTTTCAGCATGCCTGGCGTAAAATTCATTCTTATACCACGGTATTTTTCATTCGATAGAATGGAAACCCTTTGAAGCGCCTGCCTTAAAGGCTCTCTTTCACAAACTACTTCTTTATCGGTATTACTTGGCAGTACATTTTGGTAATTAGGAAAACGCCCATCAATTAACTTGGAAGTAAAGCTCATGTTACTGGTAGAAATACGTACAAAATTGCCACCTAATTGAAATGTAACAGTTTCTTCTTCACCTTCTAGTAAACGAGAAAGCTCTATAATGCCTTTTCTCGGAATAATTACCTGAACCTGCTCACTACAATCCAGATCCTGCGCGGTATCGCACAAAGCTAAACGATGACCATCGGTAGCCACTAACATCAAATTACCTTCATTTACTTCCAGCAACATGCCGTTCAAGTAATAACGTACATCTTGTTGGGCCATAGCAAATTGAGTTTTATCAATAGCATGCTTAAGTACGTTTTGTGCAATGGCTAATTCGACGGTTTCTTTAATAGCTTCGATTTTAGGAAAATCATTCGCGGGTAATGTAGACAAAACAAAACGACTCTTTCCTGAACGAATAACAACGCGGTTTTCCTGAAGAACTAACTCAATATTAGCGTGATCAGGTAAAGCACGACATATATCCAGGAATTTACGTGCCGGTATGGTTACCTCCCCCATTTCACAATTTTCCAATGGGATTTGAGTTTGTAATTCAACTTCCAAATCGGTACCTGTCATAAAAAGCTGATTATCAGTAACAGATAAAAGTACATTGGAGAGTATCGGTAATGTCTGTCGTCTTTCTACAACACTGCTGACAGATTGTAATGGTTTAAGCAATTGCTCGCGATTAATAATAAATTTCATAATCTTATTTACTTATAGTTATAGTATCTATTAGTCATGTTAATAAGTTAGCAAATAACAAATAATTATGTTTATAAACATATAGTTACTGCATGTATAATTTGTGTAAAAGTAATCTTTTTTGCTTAGTTATTCTGTGAAATTTATGTTAGTAAAACGCTACTTATCCACAGAAGATATTTATCCACAGGTTACAAACATTATGTTGTAAGTATCCTTAACAGGTTTGCATAGTCCTCGCTGGTTTTAATATCAGTTTCTTTTAGTTCGTTAATTTTTCTACACGCATGCAAAACGGTTGTGTGGTCACGGCCACCAAATGCATCGCCTATTTCAGGTAAGCTATGATTAGTTAATTCACGAGCTAAAGCCATAGCCAATTGCCTTGGGCGTGCTATTGAACGAGAACGTCTTTTTGATAACAGATCCGCAAGCCTAAGTTGGCTGTATTCTGCTACAACTTTTTGTATGTTTTCGATGGTAACAAGTTTGTCCTGTAAAGCGATTAAATCTTTAAGAGCATCTTTGGTTAGATCCAGCGATACGGGTCGACCTGTAAAACGAGAATTAGCCAGCACACGTCGTAAACTACCCTCTAATTCTCGAATGTTTGAGCGTACCCTTTTCGCAATGAAATAAGCCACTTCATCGGGTAATTCTATATTCATTTGCGTGGCTTTTGTCATTAAAATAGCAACTCGCGTTTCGTATTCGGGTGGTTCAACACAAACAGTTAATCCCCAGCCAAAACGGGATTTTAGACGTTCTTCCAGGCCACCTACTTCTTTTGGATATTTATCACAGGTCATAATGACCTGCCGCTGACCTTCAAGTAAGGTGTTGAAAGTATGGAAAAATTCTTCTTGTGAGCGTTCTTTTTTGGCAAAAAATTGAATATCGTCTATAAGCAGCGCGTCTACTGAGCGGTAATAGCGTTTAAATTCGCTGATTGAATTATGCTGAAATGACTTAACCATATCGCCGACAAAACGTTCAGAGTGAACGTACACCACTCTTGCATCTGGATTACGCTGAATCATCATATTGCCCACTGCATGCATTAAATGGGTTTTGCCTAGCCCTACTCCACCGTAGATAAATAGCGGGTTATAAGATGTTCCCGGGTTCTCACCCACCTGTTGTGATGCAGCGCGAGCAAGTTGATTGGATTTGCCTTCAACAAAATTTTCAAAAGTAAATTCCTGCTTTAATGCACGTACATGGCAGACATTTTCAGCGTCATTTTTACGCGCGAAACTGGAGCTTTGTTTGTTGAGTTGGGAAATGCTTTGAGCCGCTTGTGTTGGTGCGGAAGCTTCTTTTGGAAGTTTTTTGCTGCCAATTTCCAGTGAAACAAGGAAATCCTGGTCATTTTTAAGTTGGGTGGTAATGGTTGAAATATGACCAATAAAACGATCACTAACCCAGTCCTTTACGAAACGATTGGGCGCAAGTAGACGCAGCGCGCTGGTTTCTTCAATTGCATGCAGAGGTCGAATCCAGGTATTGAATTGCTGTGAAGTAAGTTCTGCTTCGAGATGATCAAGGCATTTTTTCCAGAGCGCACTACTCACAAAATCTCCCTAATCTATGACGTTAATTGAAACCAACAGAATGAAAAAATCCAAAGAACTGGAAATTGTATACCTGATTGGCTGGCTAATCTAGCTCTATTGAATCAATATTTATTGCTCAAATCTTGACAGGCATGGGTAAAAATGGGTATTTTAGGCGACTTTGTTTTAACAAGCGGCCAGGATTGATATTTTATTGATTTCAAGGATGGCGGCCAACAGGTATTAGAGATGAAAAGAACGTTCCAACCAAGCAATATTAAACGTAAGCGTACTCATGGTTTTAGAGCACGTATGAGCACAGCTGCAGGGCGCATGGTCATTAAGCGTCGTCGCGCAAAAGGTCGGGCTAAACTCAGCGCCTGATAGGGTGCCTGATGGGCAGGATGAATTGGCAGTCGACAACGAACGTTTTGTCAGGCTGTGCAGAATAACAACGCCATCTGAATACCGTCATGTTTTCCAGAAAGCGAAGCGATTGCACGATCGCTGTTTTACCATATTGCTGCGACAAAATGATTTTGGTCACGCCCGCTTAGGGTTGGTGGTTTCGCGCAAGTGTGCAAAAAAAGCAGTAGCCAGAAATCGAATTAAACGTATCGTCAGGGAAAGCTTTCGGAAACGATATAAAGAGTTGGCGGCATTTGATATCGTCGTAATCGGAAAGTCGGATGTTACAAACAGGACAAATGAACAGTTGAGGCAGTTGCTGGAAAACCGCTGGGATGAACTGACTCAATGCGCAGCATAATTTTGTTCTTGATAAAAGGCTACCGCTACGCAATAAGTCCGTTGATGGTAAGTCGTTGTCGTTTCCATCCCAGTTGCTCCTGTTATGCAGAACAGGCATTCAAACAATACGCTTTCTTTACCGCTTTATACTTAACGGTGAAACGCCTTGGGCGTTGCCATCCGTGGCATCACGGTGGTTTTGATCCGCTTCCAGATAATATAAAAGACAGTCATGGATAATCAGAGAATAATTCTTTTCTTTACTCTTTCTTTTGTTTTGCTGCTGCTATGGCAGGCTTGGCAAGATGATTTTACACAAACAGCAGAACCTCAGATTGTTGCCGAACGTTTATCGCCACCCAGTGACAGCAGTGTAAATTCTAGCGCAAAGATTAGCACCAGCAATGATATTCCCGTTGTGCCTAAATTAGCGGCTAATGTAACTACGACATTGGCACCGGCAGGGGATAGTGGTTTGCACGGTGAGAAACGTCTACATATTCGAACAGATGTATTAGACATTGAAATCGATACGGCGGGTGGTGATATTCGCCAGGTAGATTTGATAGCGTATCCAAAAGAAGTTAATCGTCCGGACGATGCCTTGCGTTTGATGCAGGACAGCGGCTTTAAAGTATTTATTGCTCAGACGGGTTTGTTATCTGATTTACCTGCGCCCGATCATCATGCTGTTTTTAGTGCAGAAAAATCTGAATATGTGCTGAAAGATGGTGTGGATGAATTACGTGTTCCTTTGCAATGGCGGGGGAAAGATGGCATTTCAGTTACTAAGACGTTTATTTTTCATAGAGACAGTTATTTAATTGAAATTGAGCAGCAGGTTAATAACGGTTCTGCTCAGGAATGGAAGGGTTATCAATACCGCCAATTTCAGCGCACACGCCCGGGTGATGATGAGTCTTCAGCCTTTATTTATACCTACACTGGCGCGGTGTTCCATAATAATGAAGACAAGTATGAAAAATATGATTTCGATGACATGGATGATGAAGACCTGAATCGAGATTTTGCCAGCGGTTGGGCTGCAATGATTCAGCATTATTTTGTTGCCGCATGGTTGCCGGAAGCATCGGAACAAAATCACTATTATTCAAAGGCGCCGGAAAATAGTCCCTATGTTTTAGGTTTGGTTTCGCCCGAGCAAACTGTTTCAGCAGGACAAGCAGGCCGATTTACTTCACGTTTGTATGTGGGGCCGAAAGATCAGAAGCGTCTTGAATCATTATCAGAAGGGCTCAAACTAACGGTTGATTACGGAATTTTAACGGTAGTGGCGCAACCCTTGTTTTGGCTGTTAGCGCACATCCACACGCTGGTCGGTAACTGGGGTTGGTCGATTATCATTTTGACGCTGATTATTAAATTGATTTTTTACAAGCTGTCAGAGAAACAATATAAATCAATGGCGAACATGCGCGTTTTGCAACCTAAGGTGACATCAATCCGTGAACGCTATGGTGATGATCGCCAGCGCATGAGCAAGGCGATGATGGAGCTGTATAAGAAAGAGAAAGTCAACCCTCTGGGTGGCTGTTTACCCATGTTAGTACAGATCCCCGTGTTTATTGCGCTGTACTGGACGTTACTTGAAAGTGTTGAAGTGCGGCAGGCGGATTTTATTTTCTGGATTCAAGACCTATCTTCGAAAGATCCTTTCTATATTCTGCCTTTGTTGATGGGCATCAGCATGTTCATTCAGCAAAAATTGAACCCACCGCCACCTGATCCTGTGCAAGCCAAAGTGTTAATGGCGCTGCCATTTGTTTTCACATTATTTTTTGCATTTTTCCCATCGGGTTTAGTGTTGTACTGGGTGACAAACAGTGTGTTATCAATTTTACAGCAGTGGTATATCACACGACGCATAGAGCAGCAGAACGCCGCTAAAAAAATAAGCAGTTAATATTTTCCCTGGTTTCGTATATCAATGAAGTGTTTTTAACATGGGGTTGATTTAACAGGTGGAAAAGATAAAGAAAAAAAATACAACTATTACAGCAGTTACTACGCCATCCGGTCGTGGCGGTGTAGGAATAGTTCGTTTATCTGGCCCTCTGGTTCCTGAAATTGCCACGCGTATTATTGGCAAAATTCCTCAAGCACGTTTTGCCCATCATTCAATTTTCCGTGACGCAGACGGTAATGAAATTGATGATGGCATAGTGCTTTATTTTCCCGCGCCGGCATCTTTTACAGGCGAAGATGTTCTGGAGCTGCAAGGGCATGGCGGTCCAGTTGTTATGGATATGTTGATGCAGGCTGTTATTGCATTGGGCGCATGCCCAGCCGGTCCCGGTGAATTCTCTGAACGTGCTTTTTTAAACAATAAGCTCGATCTGGTTCAGGTTGAAGCCATTGCAGACTTGATTGACAGTTCAACTCAGCAAGCAGTGAAGTCTGCATTGCGTTCTTTGCAGGGTGAATTTTCCACACGCGTTCATATTTTGCTTGAGCAGCTTATTTCATTGCGCAGTTATGTTGAAGCAGCGATAGATTTCCCTGATGAGGAAATTGATTTCCTTTCTGATGGGCGCGTACTGGCGCAGTTGGATGTTTTGCAAACGGATCTGGCTGAAATTTTGGTCTCTGCACAGCAGGGGTGTTTATTACGAGATGGAATGTCTGTTGTAATCGCTGGGCCGCCCAATGCGGGTAAATCGAGTTTGATGAATTGTCTGGCCAAAAAAGAAACGGCAATCGTTACCGAAGTTCCTGGCACAACAAGGGATGTGTTGCGGGAACGTATATCAATAGATGGAATGCCGCTGCACATCATCGATACTGCGGGCCTGAGAGAGAGCCAGGATAGAGTTGAACAGATTGGCATTGAGCGCGCTCGTCAGGAAATGGGGCAGGCTGATGTAATTTTGCTAGTGTTTGATGACCTATTGCACGATGAAGAAACTCAACGTGAAATGTTAGGAAATATTCCTGCCAACGTAGCCTGCTTATTGGTTCATAATAAAATTGATTTAAGCGGAAAAGCCGTTGCACGTTGTGAAAGAGAGGGGAGTGTAGAACTGTTTTTATCTGCTAAGACTGAGCAGGGCATTGAACTGCTCAGCGATGAACTAAAAAAATGCGTTGGTTTTAATGAAACAGGTGAAAATACGTTTATGGCGCGACGGCGTCATATTACAGCGTTACAAAATGCCAGCATAAGTATTGAGGCAGGAAGGACGCAACTGATCACTTATCATGCCGGTGAATTATTGGCAGAAGATTTACGTCAAGCTCAGCAGTCCTTGAATGAATTAACAGGGGAGTTTAGTAACGAAGATTTGTTGGGAAGTATTTTTTCGAGTTTCTGCATAGGAAAATAATTTATTTACATTTACAGATAGTCGATGAGTTTTCCGCTGGTTTGGCGCAGACGTTGGCTGAGCAGGCTGGCAAAATGCCAGAGTAATTTCACGCCAAGGGCGGGGTGCTCAAGAGTTACTTTTTGCAGGTTGTTTTTTGTTAGCAACAGTAAAGTTGAAGTAGTAGAAACCATGACGGTAGCTGAATTGGGCATGCCGTCAATGATCGACATTTCCCCGATAGATTTTCCAGGTCGTACATCGACTAACTTTTTATCTTCACCAAAGCCAACTGATTTAAGTACTTTAAGACGGCCTTTAACAAGTATGCAAACATGCCCTGCACGTTCACCTTCTTGGTAAATGACCGCGCCTTCTTTTGCGCTGTAGGCATGCAGGTATTCAGCAAACATATTTATATCGTCGCCGCTGAAATCACTGTACATTTGAGTGCTGTCGAGCATTTCAATAATTTCATCTTTGAACTGCTCGCCAAAACCGAGCTCGTCTAGCAGCGGAGATGTATTCTGAGTAACCATTATTTAATTTTTCTTCTTGGCTTGAGAGCTCGAAATTTTAGTATGGATGTAAGATTTTGTCTGTAAATGATTCGCTTTAATCATCGTGAAGCAGGTGAGTTTATTAAAGTTATTTTTATAGAGAAATGAATTTTTTGCAGATTTTATAAGATACAGGCTGAAGTTGATAGGAGATAGCCGCAAAATTGTTTCTTTGCCATGTTGTTAGCCTGGATCTGTTAAAATAACTCGTTTTGGCTATCAATACTTATAGTTTAATCAAGACTTCGAAGAGCGGCATGAGCTATCAAAATAAATACGATGTTATTGTTATCGGTGGCGGTCACGCGGGCACTGAGGCAGCGCTTGCAGCCGCTCGTATGGGCATGGCGACGCTGTTATTAACACATAATTTCGATACGCTTGGCCAAATGAGCTGTAATCCTGCTATTGGTGGTATTGGAAAAGGCCATTTGGTTAAGGAAATTGATGCGCTTGGCGGTGTGATGGCTTGGGCTGCAGATCGAGCGGGTATTCACTTTCGTACTCTTAATGCCAGCAAAGGCCCCGCGGTTAGAGCCACACGGGCACAGGCTGACCGTGTGTTGTATCGCAATGCAGTACGCTCAGTACTCGAAAATCAGGAAAATTTATCTTTGTTTCAGCAGGGTGTTGATGACCTGATTATCGAAAATAATCAGGTGACTGGCGTGAAAACACAGATGGGCCTGGAATTTTTTGCATCCAGTGTGATTTTGACGGTCGGAACCTTTCTCGGCGGTCGGATCCATGTTGGTTTGACAAATACTGAAGGTGGACGAGCAGGAGACCCGCCGGCCAATGCCCTTGCGCTGCGTTTACGTGAACTGCCATTTCGTGTGGCGAGGTTGAAAACGGGCACGCCACCTCGTTTGGATGGACGTAGTCTTGACTATAGTTGCATGGAAGAGCAGCCAGGTGATCAGCCTATCCCAAGTTTTTCCTATGTTCATAAGAATGAAAACCATCCTGCTCAAACGTCATGTTTTATAACGGCCAGTTGTGAGCAGACTCATGAAATAATCCGCGCTGGCCTGTCGCGTTCACCGATGTACAGCGGTGTGATAGAAGGCACCGGCCCGCGCTATTGTCCTTCGATTGAAGACAAAGTGGTGCGGTTTTCCGCGAAGACATCACATCAAATATTTGTTGAGCCAGAAGGGCTTGATAGTAACGAGGTCTATCCAAACGGCATTTCAACGAGTCTGCCTTTTGATGTCCAGTATGAGATGGTGAGAAGCATTCGCGGTTTTGAAAATGCTCATATCACACGTCCAGGTTATGCAATTGAATATGATTATTTTGATCCGCGTGATCTGAGATCATCACTGGAAACGCGTTTTATAAAAAACTTATATTTAGCAGGACAAATTAATGGCACGACCGGTTATGAAGAAGCTGCTGCGCAGGGACTGCTCGCTGGAATAAATGCAGCGTTGCAAGTGCAGGGCAAAGAGCCCTGGTGTCCACGTAGAGATGAAGCATATATTGGTGTCTTGGTGGACGACCTGATTACGCGTGGAACGTTGGAGCCGTATCGTATGTTTACCAGTCGTGCTGAATACCGTCTGCAATTACGCGAAGATAATGCTGATCTGCGTTTGACAGCAATTGGATATAAAATGGGCGTGATTAGTGAGCAGCGTTACAATCTGTTTTCAATTAAATCAAAAGCGATTGAGGCAGAGCAAGCTCGGCTACGCGCAACCTGGGTAAAACCGGGGACTTCATTGCATCGCAATGTCGAGGAAACTTTGCATGTTAATTTATCACGTGAATATTCTTTGATGGATTTGCTACGGCGACCCACAGTGACGTATAAAAATTTGGTGGTTGCTATTGAAGAAGCAGGACCAGCGGTAGCGGATCAGCGCGTTGCGGAACAGGTTGAAGTTCAGGCTAAATACAGCGGCTATATCGAGCGTCAACAACTTGAAATAGATCGACAGCGACGTTACGAAAATTTAGCACTGAATGATGATTTCGACTATGACAGCATTAAAGGTTTATCTTCTGAAGTGCGACAAAAATTATCAGCTGTAAAACCGGCCACCATTGGACAGGCATCGCGTATTTCAGGTGTTACGCCGGCTGCTATTTCTTTGTTGTTGGTGTATTTGAAGAAATACAATGGCAACATGCTTAAGTCTGCGTGAATATTTCATTCATGCATAGAATAAATTTAAAGAACATAAAATGAATTGCGCCATTTATAAAGGTATAAAAAAAGAGGGCAGTTACCTCTACATTGAAAATGAAGATGATTTTGACAGTGTTCCAGAGGCGCTGTTATCGATGTTGGGGGAGCTCGAATTTGTTATCACGATTGAACTGGCATTACAGAAAAAACTTGCGCAGGCAGATGCAGTTGAGGTGTTAAAACAAATCGAGGCGAATGGTTATTATTTGCAGGTGCCACCAAAAAACCCAATGTTAGGTATTTATCAGGTTTAAGATAAATTGTATGCAGTTTTGTTACTACTGGAAGCTATAGAAATAAGTCAGTAATTAACCGGCTTTTGCATCAGACCCTTTTTTATTTTTTTGAACCTGACTGAGCTGCTCCAGCATGGCTCTATTTAATTTTTCCTCAATATTACGTTTGTAATTTAAAAAATAAACTGTCTGCAGATAATCTGCCGCTTCTTTGCCAAGTAGCGGACGTGAAAGGTCAATATCAGTAATGTAGATAGGATAGAGAAGCTTGCTGTTTCTATGTGATAGCACAGCCTTAACCACTTCATGGAAAACCTTGTCATCAAATTCAAGCGATGAATATTCTTGTTCATTGCAATACAACGTAAACACAGGTTTGCCATTGTCAGAGACATCGCCGATCACCTGTAAATTAAAATAGCGGGATGACGCATCGCTTTTTTCTGCATTTCTTTGGTGTAATCTGAATTGCCCCTTTTTATCTTTGACGATCTGATAATACTCAACATCATAACCAAAGCGGTTGTTTGATTCTTCATTGTCAGCAACGATTTGCATTTCTTGTTTATAGGTGACGGAGTTTATGAAACGGTCGAATTGGTTGAGCATAATTTGATCGTTGGCATTATGCAGTTTTTGAAAAAACATGGATCCTTTTTCATCAAGAATATAAACATCAATGTTTGTTCCATGAGCCTGAAAAAATAGCTGTATAACGTCAGCTTTGTTGTTTCTAAAAATAATCGGCAGTGGCGAATTATCTACAGCTCGGCTATCAAACGTTGTGGGTGAAAATGATGGGTGTGATTCTGACAAGTAACGTAGCAGATCAGGTTCTAAGCCGATGCGTTTATGTTTAAAAACATCTTTATTAGCACTAAATGAATAATAGGATTCGCCAATTAAAAGTATGTAGCGGTTTAATTCAGAATCTTTGTTGTAGAAAACCGTTTTAAGATCACGGAAAAGATCTTCTATGCGCTTAGCAATAGTCATACCACGCCCGGTGGTGAAGCAATAACATATAACTTCAGGAGGCATTACGCCCTGAGAAGGCGGTGATGACTGCATGTAGGCACTTAAACATTCTAACAAACCTTTCGGGCCTTCATAGTGGTAGGTCATAATTTCCTGCCAGCTATTTTGCAGGACATGATCTATTGAAAGCACTAAATTTTCACCGACACCACCATAACTTAGCGCATCCACTTTATCGCTGGTTAAATGCATGCCTTGTCGGAGCCTGTTTTTTGAGGGTTCAAAACCAACGTTTATGAAAATCCGTGAACGAATTAACCGCGGAGGTTTGGTCAGGTCACCCATGCGGGTTGAAACAGGCTTAACATCAGGAAACATTTCACCCAGACCGCGGGATATGGCTTTAATATCATTGAGCGTTATGGTGCTGTCTTGCTTATATACTGCAACGGCGGTGCGTTGATCCAGTAACTTGTTCATGTGCGCCCAGGTAATCAGTTCGATAATACTACGGGAGCGCTTTAATGGTTTATGTTCGGAAAGTTCATTTGAGTAGACAGTGCCTTGATAGATGGCCCAAATGGATTGTTCGTCACTGCCAAGTTGATGAAAGGAGAGGTGTTGCTCCCACATATCTTTTGATATGCCACGGTTGATAATTTCAATTTTACCGGCTTTGCGTTCAAATGCCGCATAAAGTTTTCTGCCTAGTATGTGTAGGTCTTTCTGGTTGATATCGGTTAGCCTGGTATTATTGCGTGCGAAACTTGAGAGTAGCTGGTAACTTTGTGTTAACGTTTCTATAAGATTTTTTCGTTCTTTTTGTACGCGATCAATTTTCCAGCTTGGACGTGAATCCAGTAGCATTAAATACCCAGCATCCCAGCCCCAAGAGTCGGTCAGTTCACGCATAATGTCACGTTGCCAAGTTTCATTGTTATTAGTGTCCGGATCACTAAGGCGCTGTCCCACTTTTGAATAAAAACAATGTTGTATCAGCGTCATTCTATTGTTGTCATTGAGAACATTAAGGTGCTGCTCAATTTTTTTATAGAGCATGATATAGGGGTCGAGCTCGATGGGGTCTTTAATGCCATTGTAGATTGCTTTTTTGAAGCTCATGCAGAGCAATTCTACGTCTGGATGTTCGGCAGCATAAGCTTCCATTAACATTAGTTTGAGCACCGCTTTGTAAGGTGAATCGACACTCTTATATAGTTGCCAAAGTGCAGCACCAAAAAACTCCTGTTCGGGTGCGCTGGGCATGCCACCAAAATCGATGATTTCTCCATCACGAATGAAGCGCCGATGTAGCAAGTTTGCGGCGTATTCTTCGTAATTAGCTTCCTGTTCAGGTGGAACCAGCCACCACATCGGATAGCGACCGGCAAATAACAGGCTGGTTCGATAAAACTCTTCGAGTAACAAATGATGTTGTGCGCTGCCACTGCTCTCAGAAGACAGGGCTAAGCTTTCACCTTTTTTAAATTTCTCTGCATCCATAAGGAAAAAATGGACTTCCAGCTGGTATTCGTCTGCCCAATGTTCGATGGCGGTTGCTTTTTTTTGTAACAGTGCCAGTTGCTCGGAGTTTAAGTCAGGGCGATGACAAAGCCAGATGTCAAAATCACTATTGGAGTTATATGCGATACTGCCGCTGCTGCCCATCAGGAACATGGCATAGATGTCGTATTTTGGTAATGCTTTATTTTTTATGTCAAAACCGCGAACGAATTTTTTCGCTGCATCAATGCTATTTTTTGTCGGGGAATATTCCGATATACCCAGTGGCGTATCTGAGGAAACGAAACCAGGCAGACTTACATTGTTGACATGAAATAATAGCGGCAGTAAATCCATTACATCACGTTGCCTGTTTCGCAACGTTTCGCGCGTACGACTTAAGCGGTCTCTGTTTAAAGCCAGAAAACGCTGTTTAATGGTATTGAGTTCCTGCAAACTATCCTCCGCTACAACTAAATGTGATTTACCTGGCTACTAAGGTGTATTAAAAGTATCGGCTATGGAGATAATTTCTTCAGAGAAGCCTTTGAATTGTAGAGAGATTTTCTTCTCAAATCACATATAAGATTTAAATATTCTTTTTAATTCAGCCATTTATCCTGGCTTGGCGGGCGGATGAGCAGCTTGTCATCAAATGTTTTTAGGCCGAATGTTTAATTCTGGAAGAGCGTGTCAGTTGTTGTTAAGTAAGTAAGGGTTTATTCTGGTTTTCATTGCCCAGTTTATCGAGGAGGCGTTGATGTCAAAAAAGATTGAGTGTGATCAGGCTATTTCTATTCTTGAAGCGCTGCCTGTTGCTGTAGTGATAATGGATGAAAAGGACAGGGTGTTATGGCTGAATGAAAAAGCTGAAGAATTATTAGCACAGACAAATGAGCCGGTAGTTGGGCAGTCTGTGAGCGCGTTGTCGCAACCCTTTTCAAATTTACTTGGCTCGGCCGCAGTCTTAAATCAGGCGCTGTCATTGCCGCTTGGTTTGAAGTGGTATCATTCTCAGTTGCTTGCTACGCAGGGTACAGAATCTACTTCCACTTACATCATTAGTGATGTAAGTGAACAGCAAAACCTCGTTGTTCAGCTTGAAAAATTAAGTTTACGAGATGATAAAACGGGGCTGTTGAACAACCAGGGTATAAACCAGATGCTTGAAGAACAGGTATCGCGCAGCCGGCGTTACGGTAACCCGGTCTCTGTTGTTCGAATGGAAATTATTGGTGTTGACGATAAAGATCAACAGGTTTCCACAGCAGATATTTTGAAGGCTGCCGGACATTTGTTGAATGATCAATTGCGATGGGCGGATGTCATTGGACGTGTCGATGATAATGTTTTTATATTTTTACTTCCGGAAACACTGGGCGATGATGCGCCGCGCATGGTAGAAAAAATATCGGATCAACTGGGCTCACTATACCTGGATGATACTAGGCAGCCCGCGAGCATTAAAGCTTGTTTTGGTATTACAGCTTGGCAGCCAGGTGATGATCCAAAGAAACTGCTCAGCCGTGCAAGCAGCGCTGTGGACCACGCTCGTGCAAATGATTTGGCGATGAAAATCCTGTAGCGGGCGACAATCGCTACGTTTTTCGTCTAAGCTAGATTGTTGCGTGCAATTTTAATTGCTTTGCGTACCTGTTCTGGAGCAGTGCCGCCTAAATGGTTGCGAGCTGAAACAGAGCCTTCTAATGTTAGTACATCGAAGACATCTTGTTTGATAGCGGATGAAAACTGTTGCAGTTCGTCCAGTGACATTTCCGACAGATCACACTTTTTGGTGATGCCGTAATGAACGGCTTTGCCAACCACTTCATGGGCATCACGAAAAGCCACGCCACGGCGCACAAGATAATCTGCTAAATCGGTTGCTGTGGAAAATCCTGAACGAGCAGATGCCAGCATATTCTCTTTTTTCACCTGCAAATTTGGCATCATATCGGCGAAAATAAGTAATGAGCCTTTGATGGTCTCAACACTATCGAAAAGCGGCTCCTTGTCTTCCTGATTATCTTTGTTATAGGCGAGTGGCTGCCCCTTCATCAGGGTGAGCAGGGAGATTAGATTGCCAAAAACGCGGCCACTTTTGCCGCGCACCAGCTCAGGTACATCCGGGTTTTTCTTTTGCGGCATGATTGATGAGCCGGTACAGAAGCGATCTGGCAAATCGATAAAATCAAACTGCGCAGAGGACCAGAGGATGAGCTCTTCGGACCAGCGCGACAGATGCATTATTAGGGTTGCAGCAACGGAGCAGAATTCGATGATGAAATCACGATCACTGACCGCGTCCAGAGAATTGCTGGCGATGCCATCAAATCCTAGCAATTTCGCTGTGATACTGCGATCAATGGGATAGCTGGTTCCCGCGAGTGCTGCAGCGCCAAGAGGCATGATATTGACACGACGACGGCAGTCGATGAAACGTTGCTCGTCTCTGCGAATCATTTCAAACCAGGCCATAATGTGGTGACCAAATGTAATGGGTTGCGCTACTTGAAGATGGGTAAATCCCGGCATGATCGTGTTGGCTTCTCTTTCAGCCAGATCGAGCAAGCCCGTTTGCAAACGTTTTAATTCGTGGCTGATTTGATCAATTTCATCACGCAGATATAGGCGCATATCGGTGGCGACCTGATCATTGCGTGAGCGACCGGTGTGTAATTTTTTACCCGCATTACCGATTCGGTCAGTTAGGCGGGCTTCGATATTCATATGAACATCTTCAAGCTCAACCGACCAGGCAAAATCACCGTGCTCAATTTCCTGGCGAATATCTTCTAGGCCGTTATGAATTTCTTTGTATTCCTGTGAAGTGAGCACGCCGATCTTTTCAAGCATGCTTGCATGGGCAAGTGAACCATCGATGTCATAGCTGTAAAGTCTTTGATCAAACTCGATTGAGGCTGTGAACTGTTCGACAAAGCTGTCCGTGGCTTCAGTGAAGCGTCCAGCCCATGGTTTTCCTTTATTGCCTTCTTTACTCATGATCGATGTTGTTTATGCCTGGTTATTTGATCGCAGTATAACAATTAAGAACTTTATATGCCTTGCTAATAATGTTTTTAAAAATCAAATTGTTGGTGATTTTTCAAGCTTTTAAATGGCAGTGTTCTGCGATGCAGAAGAAATATTTATGGCCGATATTATAGAGGTTAAGAGTTATTCAAGCGAGCTGTGATGAAACGAGTTAATCAACAACACGAAGCAACTGAGTCTCAATCAAGCCAAGAAATATTTATACCGGACTTTTGTAACGTACGGATGGTTTTTGCTGTGGTGGTGGTTGCACAGTTGCTGGCATTTATTTTTGCGCTTGGCCCACAGGGAAAATCGTCCGATCAGTGGCTGCATTTAAGTCTGATTTCTCTTTTTGTGCAATGGGTCGCACTGAGCAACAGTGCTTTGTTATGTCTGTTAAGACAGCGTATGAGGAATTTGTCGACAATTTTAATCAGCGGAATTTGCCTTGTTTTAGTTGAGTTGGTGACGTTAGTAGCAGGAGAAATCAGTTTTTTATTTACTCGTGGAAGTGATTTTGCAATGTTGATTCCGAGCAGTTGGCACGTTGAATTTTTGATACGTAATGCCATCATCAGCGCGATTGTAACTCTGTTGGCATTGCGGTTTTTTTATTTACAATACCAGCTGAAGATTAACATCGTAGCTGAATCACGTGCGCGATTGCAGGCATTACAGGCGAGAATAAGACCCCATTTTTTATTTAACAGCATGAACACGATTGCCGGTTTAACAAGAAGTCAGCCTGAGTTGGCCGAAGCAGTTGTTGAAGATCTTGCAGATCTTTTTCGTGTGTCATTGTCGGATGCGGGTGGTTGGCTTAGCCTGAATGAGGAGCTTCAATTGTGCCAGCGTTATTTGAACATCGAGCAAATTCGTCTTGGCGATCGTTTGAATATTGAATGGCAGAAGCAGTCTTTTTCAGAAGATATAAAAATTCCTGCATTAAGTTTGCAACCCCTGTTGGAGAATGCCATTTATCACGGTATAGAAATGCTTCCCGATGGCGGAACTATATCGATAGATTGCCGGTGCAGTGGCAACGAAGTTGTGGTTGTTATTACTAATCCTCTGCCGTTGAGACGTACGCCGCGAAAAAAATCGGGTCATCACATTGCTCTGGATAATATTCGTGAACGGCTTGCCGTGTGTTTTAAGCACAAAGCCAGTCTCGATATACAGAGTGAAAAAGGTGAGTTTCGTGTTTGCATGAAATTTCACACTTCAATGAATGTTACAGAGAGTGTTTTATCGTGAGGGTCTTAATCTGTGATGATGAGGCACCTGCCCGGCTTCGTTTACGGCAGTTAATTGATGAGATTGATGGCATAGAATTTGTTGCAGAAGCGAGAAATGGCAAAGAAGCTTTGCAGCGTTGTCATGAACTGGAGCCCGATGTTGTGTTGCTCGATATTCGCATGCCGGGAATTGACGGTATTGAAACAGCGAGGCACCTTGCTGAACATAATGACCCGCCAGCGGTCATTTTTACCACGGCCTATGGGGATTTTGCGTTATCTGCCTTTGAAGCGAATGCAGTGGACTATCTTCTCAAACCTCTGCGTCGTGAGCGCCTTCAGCAGGCACTACTAAAGGCGCACAGCTTGAATAAGGCGCAGCTGCAATCATTGTTAGTGGAAGATGACTTTTCTGCTGCGCGGACACATTTAAGCATTCATAATCGAGATAGTTTGATTTTGATTGCAGTTGAGGATGTCATCAGCTTCCAGGCAGATCATAAATATGTCACGGTTCATTACACTGAGGGTGAAAGTTTAATTGAAGAGTCGCTGGTGTCACTCGAACAAGAGTTTTCCGCGCAATTTTTACGTATTCATCGAAATGCATTGGTAGCAAACGACAGGCTGACCGGCATCGAAAAAGATGCGTCTGGACAGATACACGCGATTGTAGATGGTTTAGTAGAATATCCTGAAATTAGTCGTCGGCATGTGTCAGAAGTGCGAAAGTTACTGAAAAAAAAGACCAGATAAGCAGGGTTCCCATAAATTTATTTGCGCAGCATGGATACTCCCCGTAGCATAATGAGTATGTTCTATATATGCAAACAGGTAAATACTGAATTATGTCCGTATCTCGAGTAAGAATTGCTACACGAAAAAGTCCTTTAGCCCTGTGGCAGGCTGAACATGTGATGGCATGTTTGCAGCAGGTATACCCAGGAATTGAAGTTGAATTGGTTAAAATGTCTACCCAGGGTGATAAGATTTTAGATACGCCCCTTGCTAAGATTGGTGGAAAAGGCTTGTTTGTCAAAGAGTTGGAGCAGAGTTTGCTGGATGGACGAGCTGATATTGCTGTGCATTCGATGAAAGATGTACCGGTTGAGTTTCCGCCGGGATTGCACCTGCCGGTGATTATGCAGCGGGAAGAGCCGCGAGATGCCTTTGTCTCTAATAACTATAAAAATTTTGGTGAATTACCCGACGGGGCGCGAGTGGGGACGTCCAGCCTGCGTCGACAGACACAAATTTTAGCGCGGCATAGCAGTTTTGAGATTATCAGTCTGCGCGGTAACGTGGGCACGCGGCTGAAAAAATTGGACGAGGGTCACTATGACGCAATTATTTTAGCAAGCGCTGGTTTGATAAGGCTTGGCTTAGAAGAACGCATAACAGACAGAATAGATACGGAGCAAAGCCTACCCGCAATTGGACAGGGTGCCGTGGGTATAGAATGTCGCAATGATGATGCAGATATGATTGAGCTAATTAGCGCACTTAATGACGAACAGACACAGATTTGTGTCAGTGCTGAACGTGCCTTGAACGAACGCCTGGAAGGCGGTTGTCAGGTACCGATAGCGGGTTTTGCTCAGCTGGAAGAAGGCATTTTGAAACTACGGGCTTTGGTTGGTAGAACCGATGGCTCAGAAATTATTCGCGGTGAGCTAAAGGGTAAACAGGAAGATGCGCTGCGCATCGGTGTGGAATTGGCAGAAGATTTGTTATCACGCGGTGCAGACGTAATTTTAAACGAGATTTATGCCGCATAGAGACAACAGGCTGCTTGAAAATATTTCTGTGCTGGTAACGCGGCCGCGTCATCAGAGCAAGCTTATGTGTCAGCTGATAAAGCAGCAGGGTGGCGACGTCATTGTTATTCCTGCGATTACAATTAAGGGTTGTCCGGATAAACCCTCCATACAGGCGCAAATTAAGCGGCTTGAAAATTATGACATGGCTATTTTTATCAGCGCTAATGCTGTTGAATGGGCAAATCGTGCCGTGCGTGCAATGCGTGATTGGCCAGAATCATTATGTTTAGCGGTTATAGGTCAGAGTTCAGCTCAAGCTTTGCATGAAGTGGGATTGTCTGCGGATATTTGTCCGCAACAGCAATTTAGCAGTGAAGGTTTGTTGGCACATGAAGCCATGCAGCAACTTATAAATAAAAAAATTTTGGTATTTCGCGGTGAAGGTGGACGTGAAAAGCTTGCGCAAACATTGCAGCAACGTGGTGCGGAATTTGAATATGCTGAAGTTTATTCTCGTCAATGCCCTGATGAGAACTTAAAGGACGCGCTAGAGAAAAATTCTGTTGATAATATTGATGTTGTTACTGTTGCCAGCAATGAAAGTCTACGCAACCTTTATACTATGGCAGGTGAAGCTTTACGAGACTGGTTGTTGAATAAGACATTAGTTGTCATTAGCAAACGCACTGCAGTTTTGGCAAAACAATTAGGTTTTAACAAGGAGGTTATCGTGGCATCTGAAGCGAGCAATGAGGGAATGATAACAGCTATTATTAAAGGTTGCGCACAAAACCCACGAGGAACGATCAATGTCTGAGAGTAATACAACGACTAATAAGAAAACAGCAGGGTCTGCGCAGAACGAAAAAAATAAAATAGAAACAGCTGTTAAAAAAAGCAGCGCACAGAAGGCGCGCGAAAAGTCACCACAAGCCAAATCACAGCAAGTTAAGCCGGGCAAAACAATAAAACAGCCAGTTTCTCGTATTGTTCCGGTATTGTGGTTTGTTGTTATTTTGCTAGCTGTTGGCAGTGTCGGAGGAGGTTATTTCATTTGGCAAGAATTGCAATCTACGGTCGTTCAACAGAATGCACAACGCCAAATAATTTCGGAAGATGTCAGTAATCTTCAAAGTGGCATAACGCAGATGGATCGCGCACTGAAAACTTCACTCAGTGATCAGCGTAGTGCTACCATGAATCGCTTGCAGCAAGAGTTTCAGTTGTTGCGCGATGAACTGTCCATTATGCGTCCGGAAATACAGCAGACACAGAAACCCGACTGGATTATCGCTGAAGTCGATTATTTAATCCGAGTTGCAAATCATCGTTTACAGCTAGAGCATGATATTGATATGGCTGTTATGGCGCTGTTTCTTGCTGATGAACGTTTGCGAACACTTTCAAACCCAGAGGCACTATTGGTTAGGCGCCAGTTAAAAAATGAAATTGCACAATTAAAAGCATTGCCGCGACTTGATGTCGAAGGTATGTCATTGACACTGAGCAGTTTGCAAAAGCAAATTGAGTCCTTACCAGTTAATGGTTATGAAGACTTGCTGGTAAAAAATAATGAAAAAAATATTGAGCTTGAACCTGCAACAGCCGGGCAGAATTTTTTCACTGATGTTTGGGGTGAATTGAAAGGGCTAGTCAGTGTGCGCAAAATTAATGAAACAGAGCGGGTGTTGGTTACACCCGATCAGAGAATATATTTATTAGAAAATTTGGAGCTGAAAATTGAAGCTGCTCGTTTTGCGCTAATAAAAAATAATAACGTTTTATTTCATGCCAGTTTGCAGGCCGTTGATGAATGGTTAATGCAATACTTTGATGCTGATTCAGCAGCGTTTGCCTCTATAAAAGAAACGCTGAGTGGTTTTAATGATGTCATTTTAAATCAACCTTTGCCTATTATTAAAGAATCAATGATTGCCTTACAAACGTTGCAAAAGAATGTGCAACTGAATCAATCCGCTACTGTGGGAGATTCTTCAGCCCGATGAAATTTATTTTTACAGCGATGTTTGTTTTGTTAGCAGCGGTTGTTATTGCCATGTTGGCACGTAATGATCCAGGTTATATGATGATTAACTATCGGGACTGGGCGATTGAAACCAGTCTTGTTTTAGCCGTGATTATTATTTTGATAGCTTTTTTTGTTTTGTATGTGTTGATTCGTTTTTTTATTAATACGCGAAAAATGCCTGAAAATATAGGTAAATGGCAGCAGCAGCGTCGCGTCACTCGTGCTAATGATGCGCTGGCCACCGGGCTGCTAGAATTGGCGAAAGGCGAGTGGGGAAAAGCAGAAAAACATCTGACCAAACATATTGCAGATACTAAAATGCCACTGATAAATTATTTAGCCGCTGCACGTGCGACTCAAAAACAAGGTAACGATCAACAGCGTGATCATTATCTACAGCTTGCGCATCAAAGCATGCCTAAGGCAGAGCTTGCAATAGCATTGACGCATGCTGAATTACAAATCAGTCATGGTCAGATGGAACAAGCACTCGCCACCTTATCAATCATACAGCGGTCATCACCAAAACATGCCACCGTATTAAAATTGTTAATGCGGCTGTATGTTGAATTACATGACTGGGAGCGATTGCTTGAGTTGGTGCCTGTTTTGTTGCGTCGCAAGCATATTGATAAAGAAGAGGCGGAACGTTTGCAAACGCTTTCTTATGTTGGGTTGCTTCATATGGCAGCACGCGACAGCGATAGAATGATAATTCATGATACCTGGCGCAGAATACCCAAAGCGATCAGGCAGAAAGACACGATGATGATTGAGTATGTAGAAAACCTGGTATCACATGATGAATTTATTGATGCTGCGGAGTTGATACAACAGTTCATGTCCAAGCATTGCAGTGATCGTTTAGTTTATATTTATGGCTTAATTGAAGCGGATTTGCCAAGGCAAATTCGTTATGTTGAAACGTGGCAAAAAACCTATGGCCGTAACGCGGTGGTATTGCTGACGCTTGGAAGGCTTTGCATGCGCAAGCAGTTATGGGTTAGATCTCAGGAAAATCTAGAGGCTAGCTTGGCATTAGCACCACAAGCAGAAACGTTTCGTGAGCTTGCACAGCTGCACGAGAAGATGGGGGCACAGGATAAGGCCATGGAATATTACCGGCAAGGTTTAATGTCAGTTGCTGATTTAAGTGGTGCTCAGCAAAGTCTGAGCCTACTAAAATAGTCCCGTTTGAATTTTAATAATTTGCACAGCGGACTTGTAATTTTAAGCCGCACCTGGTTTTTTATAATCATTAGCAAACTCGAATGAGTCGGAAAAAAAATGTTTTTCTGACATACCATGCTTTGTGAAGGCTTCATGCCCTGCACGCACCATTACAGGCGGCCCGCTTGCATACACTTCATAAATATCCAGCATCGGAAAATCTTTTATAATAGCCTCATGCACCAACCCTTGCCGGCCCTGCCAGTGATCTTCAGCAGTCGCATTAGATAATACGGGTCGATATTCCAGGTTAAGAGATTTTCCCCAGCCTTGAGCCAGCTCGTGTAAATATAAATCCTTGTGTGTGCGGGCACCCCAATATAGAAAAATTGGACGGGTGATGCCTTCGGCGATAGCGTGTTCAATGATACCTTTTATGGGCGCAAACCCGGTTCCACCTGCCATTAAAATGATTGGGCGTGTGGAATTTTCACGCAGGTAATAATCTCCGAAAGGCCCTTCAATATTTAGAGTGTCATTTTCATTAACTTCATTGAAAATAAAGCTGGTGTAATCGCCGTGATCAACATGGCGAATGTGCAGTTCAATATATTTATCATCATGAGGTGCATTGGCAATTGAAAAGCTACGACGACGATCATCGTCAAGTACGATATCGATGTACTGGCCTGCAAAAAATTGCATACGTTGTGTTTCAGGTAATTTTAGATAGAGGCGTATGACATCCGGCGCTAGGTGTTGAATATTATGCACGCTGCAAGGAAATGTTCTGATTTCAATACTGCTTGTTGAGGCGACTGTTTGGGCTTCAATAGAGATGTCGCTGCTTGGGGTCGCGCAACAAAATAAAATTTGCCCGCTTTGCTGCTCTTCATCACTTAGTGCTTCTGGGTTTGTATCGTTGTAATTGATTTTCCCAGATAGCAACTTTCCCTTGCAGGCTCCACACACTGCATTGCGGCAACCATAGGGCAAATTTATGCCATTGCGCAATGCACCATTAAGTACGGATTCACCTTCTTCTAGTTGATATGAAAGGCCGCTTGGCATGACTTGAACTTTGAAACTCATCGATTTTCCCTTTATGCTTGGATTGATGACATTGTCGATTATTTTGTTATGGATATAAAGCCCGAAAAAGCACTTATTATGGGCTGTGGTGGTGTGGGCATACAGCTCCTTAACTCTTTATGTGCACTTGGCTGGGAGCTTCATGCACAACTTCGAAGTGAAGCGCGTGCAAAAGTTTTGTGTGGGTTAGATGTAAAGCCGATCGTTGCAGATCTAGATGACGCAAAGTTACCGTGGTTACCGTTACAAGACGCGCTTGTATACTATTTTATTCCTCCTCAAAGAGCTGACCTAAATCAAGCCGAGATTGATCTTCGACTAAAGCGCTTTTTACATCAGGCCGAGCTTTCGCGACATATTGTTTACATTAGTACGACAGGTGTTTATGGCGACTGCAATGGTGAATGGGTGTCTGAGCAGCGACCGCTTAATCCGCAAAGCCCTTCTTCTCGCATGCGTGAGGCAGCGGAACAACAATTATATGATTTTCATCTGCAGCATCAGGTTCCGGTTACGATTTTGCGGGTTGCTGCGATTTATGGCAAAGGACGTTTGCCCGTTGATCGTCTGCGCAGAGGCGATCCAGTTTTGAAAAAGACGCTCGCGCCATGGAGCAATCGTATTCATATTGATGACCTGGTTCAGGTTTGTCTGGCCGCAGGAAAGGCTCAGAGCATAAAGAGTCAGAAACCGGCATGGCAGGTATACAACATTAGTGATGGGCAGCCTTCGACAATGACGGATTATTTTTTGCAGGTAGCGCAGCTGTTGGACTTACCGCTGCCAAAAGAAATTGCTTGGTCTGAAGCTGAGAAAATATTCAGTCCCGCAATGTTATTTTATCTGCGTGAGTCAAAACGCATAGACAATAGAAAGATGTTGGAGAACTTGAAAATTAGTTTGAGATATCCAAGTAGCGAGACGGGTTTACCGGCCTGTGTTGAAAACGTTGCTTTCTAGATCGAATAATCAAGAGCGCTATTATATGAGAAGTGACTCGTTTGAGTCAGCGCGACAGGTGGTTTGTGCTGAAAATGCATAACCGCAGCTTAAAAAAACAGCTGCGGTTATGCTAAGCGGTTGAATCTATTTGATTAATTAGTTCTTTTCGAGGCTGTTCTGTGAAAGGTTAGCCGAGTTGTAAATATAGTTGTCGAGATCAAGTAGATTCCATGTTCTGATGTCGACAATGGTCTTTGCACCACTGAGATGTTCGATGACAACTTTTGCTAAGTTCCCGTCTAAATAACTGACTATACAGACTTTTAACAATTGTCCCGTTAGATTGACGTACCAGTTTCCTACTTTAGGTTTTTGATGAGTTGCCATGTCTTTCGTCTCTTGGTTGTTATCTAGATGCTCTGTTTCAGAACGAATTGTAGCACATTCATAGAGGAATAGCCCGGTAAAAATTAAAAATTACATTTATAACAACAGCTTAACGTCGATGTCTTGGCATAGAGTATGCAGGGTTAGCCGCACTTTGAGTCGCCACAATTAAGGCACGTTAGGCACCCGTCCATTTGAATCATTGCTTTGTGTTGGCATTTGTTACACAGCTGAGCACCGTCAGGAAAGCTGTTGGATGCTTGCTCGGTCTCGGTCGATGTTTGGCGTTTTTCAAATTCTTCACGCTTTTCGTCAACCAGCTTTTGTTGATGTTCGTCCAGGCCTTCAGTTTTTAGCATGCCAATCATGCGTAAATGATTTTCAATGGCATCACCGATTTCAGCGACTAAAGAGGGCATGAATACCCCGCCTTTTTTAAAATAACCACCTCGTGGGTCGAATACTGAGCGCAGTTCTTCGACAAGAAAGGTGACATCGCCGCCCTTGCGGAAAACGGCAGAAATAATCCGTGTTAGTGCAACGATCCATTGAAAATGGTCCATACTTTTAGAGTTAATGAAAACCTCAAATGGACGACGCAGCTCATGTTCTGTACCCGGGTTCAGAATAATGTCATTAATCGTCACATAGAGAGCATGTTCAGTCAGAGGGGTTTTGATTTTGTAGGTTGAACCGACGAGCATCTCAGGCCGTTCAACTTTTTCATGCATTTGGATAATATTGCTGGCGGCAGATTCTTCATTGTTGATTTTTTCAGCTTCAGCCTGCGGCTTATCGTCTTTGGCAACGTTGTATTCAACAATCTTACTATCAATTTTGATTGTCATAATGTAGTTCCTTTTTGTTATTCAGTATGGCGTGTGATTTGTTTGCCATAACGTCAAAATTTTCCGTAGTAGCCTTCTTTTAAGGCATCGTAGAGATTGGCGGCGCTATGTGTTTCGCCATCGTATTCGATGTTTTCATTACCCTTTGCCTCGATGACCGTTCCGTTTTCAAGTTTGAAATTATAGGTGGTATTTGCCAGGTCCGTTTCTTTAACTAAAACGCCCTGAAAGGCCTCTGGGTTGAATCTAAAGGTGGTGCAACCTTTTAGCCCTTTATCATAGGCGTAAAGGTAAATATCCTTGAAATCCTCGTAAGGATAGTTTGTCGGTACATTTGCTGTTTTGGATATGGAAGAATCTATCCATTTTTGCGCAGCGGCCTGTACGTCAACATGTTGTTTTGGTTGGATATCCTCAGCAGAAATAAAATAATCTGGCAGGCGATTTTTATCAACGTCGGTGTCTGGACTGGCATCCGAATTGACTAATGTACGATAGGCGAGTAGCTCAAAAGAAAAAACATCGACTTTTTCTTTTGTTTTCTTGCCTTCACGGATGACATTACGAAAGTAATGGTGGGCAAAGCTAGGCTCGATGCCGTTGCTAGCGTTGTTAGCCAGTGACAATGATATAGTGCCTGTTGGTGCAATCGAGGTGTGGTGTGTGAAGCGCGCTCCAACCTCAGCAAGCTCATCGACGAGCTCTGGAGCCACTTCATTGAGCTGTTGCATATAGCGGCTATAGCGGGCATGAAGCACTTTGCCTTTGATGGCATCACCGATTTTGTAGCCGTCTTTGGCGAGCTCAGGGCGCTTGCGCAGCATGTCAGCATCAATGGTGAAGTCTTGCTCTAGAATGGGAGCCGGCCCTTTTTCTTTTGCTAGATCGACTGCGGATTGCCAGCCAACGAGCGCCATCTCACGAGTAATCTGCTCGGTGAATTCGAGCGATTCAGGGCTACCGTATTGCATACGCATCATGGTCATCGCAGAGCCGAGGCCTAAATACCCCATGCCATGACGACGTTTACTGAAGATGGCGTCTCTTTGCTGGCCGAGAGGAAGTCCGTTGATTTCGACGACGTTATCGAGCATTCGCGTGAAGATCGACACTGTTTTGCGATAACCTTCCCAATCAAAGCGCGCATTTTCGGTAAAAGGATTGTGTATAAAACGTGTCAGATTAACTGAACCTAGCAGGCAGGAGCCATAAGGCGGCAACGGTTGCTCGCCACAGGGGTTGGTGGCACGAATATTTTCGCAAAACCAGTTGTTATTCATCTCGTTGACTTTGTCGATCAGGATAAAACCTGGTTCGGCATAGTCATAGGTAGAGGACATGATGACATCCCAGAGGCGCCGAGCACGGGTAACTTTTTCTATCTTGCAAGCAATCAGACCTTGGTCGTTGCTGATGTAACCCGACTTAATGGGCCAGTCACGCCAGACGATTTGCTGGGGATCGTTGAGATCAATGTCATCCGCTGCATTTTGTTTAACAGGGAATGCAAGTATCCATTGGCTGTCGTTTTTTACGGCTTCCATGAATTCACGCGTGATTAGCAGTGATAAATTAAATTGACGCAGACGAGCGTCTTCCCGTTTTGCTTTGATGAAATCCAGCGCATCAGGATGGCCAATATCAAAAGTACCCATCTGCGCACCACGCCGACCGCCTGCTGAAGAGACGGTGAAACACATCTTGTCGTAGATATCCATGAACGACAGTGGGCCAGAAGTATAAGCGCCGGCACCCGAAACATAGCCGCCTTTGGGGCGTAATGTGGAAAATTCGTAACCAATGCCGCAGCCTGCTTTTAACGTTAAGCCGGCTTCGTGGACTTTTTCCAGGATATCGTCCATAGAGTCCTTGATGGTGCCGGAAACCGTGCAGTTGATAGTGGAAGTCGCAGGTTTGTATTGTTGCGCACCCGCATTTGAAGTGATGCGGCCGGCTGGAATAGCACCCTGCTTAAGTGCCCAGAGAAATTCAGCGTACCAATGTTCACGTAAATCCGGCGTTTCTTCGACGTCAGCCAGTGCGCGGGCAACACGCTGGTAGGTATCTTCGATGCCCTGGTCAACAATATCGCCTTCTTTACTTTTGAGACGGTATTTTTTGTCCCAAATATCCAGCGATGCGTCTTGAAATGGTATCTCGGAAGCGGCGTCGGATACGACGCGTAACTGCACGCTCTTCATAATTAGCAAATCCCCTTTTTAATGTTTTGTTTTACAGGGTGAAGATTTTTTCGGCCTTCAGCTTGCCGGTGTTTCTAGTATAGTGATTTATATGTGTTTTAGAAGGAAATCCTAAAACACAATATGTTGTGTTCCATGCAGAGAGTAGAGATAACCGGAGTAGCTGTCAACAGTATTATTCGGTAAAACTTAAATATTATATATACTTAAATATCAGCAGGTTAGAGTCCTGTTTATTATCTGTGGATGACTTGTTGATAAATTATGAATTATTTTTTAAAACAGACTTACCACTATATCTAGTGGTTGCGTGAGCGTAGAGTTACTGCAAATGTGAGGCGGAAATCGAAAATAATGGTGCATAAAAAAGCGGCCATGTGGCCGCTTTTTTTGCTAAGACATTCTTTGAGTAAACTATTTTGCTGAGTGCCCGCTCAATTTTACTTCAACTTTTTCGTCATCCTTGAGTCCTGCATAATAAGCGCGCAGTATTTCGAGTACTTCTGGACGGCTGAATTCGGAAGCGACTTCCTGGTTTTCAGACAATGCTTTACGCAGTTTAGTGCCGGAAACCATCAGGCGCTGGTCGCCATCATGCGGACAGGTACGCATGGAAGCCATGCCGTTACACTTGTAACACCAAAAGGTCCAATCAATCTTGATAGGTTTGGTTTCTAACGCATCGGCTGGTATTTCATCAAAAATATGATGAGCATCAAAAGGGCCATAATAGTCGCCGACGCCAGCATGGTCACGGCCTACTAATAGATGTGAGCAGCCATAATTCTGTCTGAACAAGGCATGTAACAGGGCTTCACGAGGGCCTGCATAACGCATATCAAGTGGATAACCGGCATGGACAACAGTGTTATCGACAAAATAATTTTGCGTGAGCGAATCAATCGCAGCACTGCGTACCTCAGCAGGAATATCACCCGGTTTTAATTTGCCGAGTAGCGAGTGAATTAAAACGCCATCACAGGTTTCAATGGCAATTTTTGCCAGATACTCATGTGAGCGATGCATTGGGTTACGGGTTTGAAAGGCGGCAATGGTTGACCACTGTTTCTGTTTAAACAATTCGCGCGTTTGTGTGGGGGTTTTATAAATCTCTGGAAAACGTTCGGCAAAATCACCTTCGGAAAGCACTTTAACAGGACCGGCCAGATTGACGTCACCCTGGTTTTTAACCATTTCTACGCCAGGATGAGCGGGATCGGTGGTTTTATAGACCTGCATGCACTCGTGGTCTTTATCGATGGAATATTTTTCGTTGACCGTCATAGTGGCCATAATTTCATCATTTTCACTGTTGATCAGAGCGATTTCATCGCCAGTGTTGAGTTTGTCAGCGCTGTTTTGGTCTGTAGAGAGAGTGATAGGTATTGGCCAAAATAGACCGTTGGCCATTTTGTAGTCATCACAGACACCTTGCCAATTCGCTTTAGTCATGAAGCCTTCCAGTGGAGTAAAACCACCGATGCCCAACATGATTAAGTCGCCAACTTCGCGGGAGCTAATGTGGATTTTTGGCAACGTTTCGGCGCGCGCCAGTTCTTTGCTGCGTGCATCGCCTTCGAGTAATAATAGTTTAAGTTCATCGCCACCATGTGGGTTCACGAGTTTTGACATGACGGTATCTCCTGAGGAAATGGTTTATCGGTAATCTGGAATAGGCATGGTCGTGCACCTTGCAAAACAGTTAAGATGAGCAATCTTGCCTGGGAAGCCTGTCAGAATAGCAGCTATCGTGATGTTTGTCCTTGAAAATGCTATTACAGCCCTGTGTTTCGATAATACAAATTGTTATAAGTAGATCCGAAAAGCGTATAAGCATGCCGGGTTTGATGTGGTTTAATCTCAAGTTACATCAGTGTTACTTAGAGTCGCCGCAAAAAAGTAAACTAACAATAGCTGTCTAATGCGATTGCATTTGCTCTGGCGATAGTTCCAGTTTTTCTTTCATGATTTTTTTCAGGTCATCGAGTGATAAGCGGGGTTTGCCGAAGCGTGGCATTTCGACACTGAAGCTCGCCACTGGCAAATCCTGAGTGTTTGTTTGCCACAGCAAATCATAATCACCGGTTGGCATTTCAGCGGGGATGGTGAGTTCAAGCTTGTGACTATTTTTTAGACTAATCGTTGTCTCTGGTAAAGGCCGTAATGCAATAATGTTATTGTCACCCGCCAGATACAGGGTAGCCTGATGCATAAGAGCACTGCTTACCGAGCCCAGTGTTTGGTAGCGGGCTTTATAGTGCCAGGATGATGGTTCGCTGATGTCTATTTGTTTAATGCGTGAGTCTGCTTCAATCAGGGTCAGTGTCTGATTGTCAATTTGCATGTCAAGCAACTTGCCGACCGAAATCGTTGTCACAGCTTGCAACTGGTCTGTGAGCATTTTAAAGACGCTGATTTTGGATGAGGGCGCGTGATACTGGTAAAGATATTGTTTGTGGGTGCGCAGCAACTGTCCGGGCGTATTGTGTGTATAGAGTAAACGTGGTTTGTTTGCTCTAGCTAGATCATAAACGGCTACTCCTTCTGTACCACTGGTGACAAGTTGCTGCTGCTTGTTGATATCAAAATCCAGAATGCCAGTTTTAATGCGTTTGCCCTTTTTAGGTTTTTGCGGATTTTTCAGACTGTATATCGTGAGGCTGCCATCTTTGGAAGCCAGCAATAACTTGCCATTTTTTACCACGAGGCGTTTGATGTTGCGCCCGGATCTAAATAATTTCACCAGACTTGATTGGTGTGGGTTTGAAATATCGACTACCGCAATGCGTTTGTTTGTCAGGGCGAGATAGGCATAGTCTTGCCACAGCGCGATGCTGACCACAGCAGCGGGGGTATCAACGCCAGTCATCCAGGTTGGATTCAGTGGGTTAGTAATATCGAAAATCTGTAGGCCATTCTTACCCCATGCAGTGAATAACACATTGTCGTGAGCAGCATAGGCGCGGATAATTTGAGGGTTTATATATTGCCCTGCCAGCTGTGGATTTGGCAGTGGGTGAAGTGTCTGGCCGATATTAAGTACGCTGAAACCTCCCCACCAGTCCATGATGTAGGCTTGTTCATCCTTAATAGCCAATCCCCAGGAGGCGCCTTTACTGTCATAGCTGCCGACGATGTGAGCCTGTTTTGCATTGCTGATATCGATGACCTGTATGCCGGATAACCAGTCGGCAACATAAAGATGTTGGTTACGCAAGGCCAGGCCACGGGCATTGCCCGGCGTTGCAATATGCGCGAGTTGCCGGGGGAAACCGGGGTCACTGATATCAATAATGAAGACGCCGTTTTCAAAAAAGGCAACATAGGCAATGTTACCATTGAGCAAAATATCCTCAGCGTCACCACCGGGGTTGAATTGCCCCAGCATCTTGATGTGTTGCGGATCCGATACATTGAAAATCATCAGGCCTGCATCATCATCAGCGATATAAACATGATTGTTTTTAATCTGTATGCCCCATGTCTTTCCGGAGGTGTCATGGCTGCCGAGTATTGATGGATTGTTGGGATCGCTGATATCGATAATTTGAAATCCACCGTGATGACCGGCCAGATATAATCGATCGCCATCAAGAACGGGTATGTAGGCGAGTCCCGGGGTTTGCAATTGGCTCACTCTAAAAGGTTGGCGCGGATCCTTGATGTTTATAATTTGCAGGCCGTGGTCATCATCGGCGACAAAGGCATGGTCGCCTCTGACAATGACTCCCTTTGATGAGCCCTCGGTGTGAAAGGTGGACAATAAGTGCGGGTGTTCAGCTTTGCTGATGTCATAAATATGCAGGCCGGAAAACCAGTCAGCAACATAGGCTAGATTATCGCGAATAAAAATGCGCCGCTGGCCACCAAAATTGACGCCCTGACCAAAGTCGAGTGATTCATTGCTGATTTGTGGAGCGCTGCGTGAAACATCGTATTGCCTCAAGTGCAGATTGTTGACGGTATGAAGAGTGTCGTCGACAACACTAAAACTGCTAGTTGCATGTGATGGGCGAAAGGCTGAAATAATCGAGGGCATGGCGGGGTTGCTGATATCGACTAATAAATATTGTCCGGCGGCATTAAGCACCCAAAGCTGCTCGTTAGTCAATTGTAAGCTGTGAGCATTCCCAAGTTGTTGATGGCTGCCCAGCCAGTTTATTTTTCCAGGGTTACTGATATCCAGTATGGTCAGGCCATTTTCACCATTAGCCAGATAGGCAATGTTGTTTTCAACAACAATATCAAGCGTGGGTCCGGTGGTGTGGTAGTTGGCGCTTTGTATTAGTTTCCCGTCAATGAGTTTGAGGACAAATAAGCCCTTGGCATCATTGGCAACATAAATGGTGTTGCCGACGATGGACAAGCTATGAGCCATGCCGTCAAGTTTCGATATGGAATGTAGTCGCGGTTTTTCTTTGTTGCGGATGTCGAGTAATAGCAGTTGTTGCTCTGCGGTCAATAACGCTGCGTAATTTTTGTTAAGTGCCAGGGCCGTGATAGCACTTGAAGTGCGATAGTAGGAAAGTGTCTGCGGGGCATCCGGGTTGCTGATATCAACAATATATAAACCGCCAATGGCAGCAAGATAGGCGTAGTGGCCATGAATCTTTAGGCTCGTCACCTGGTCGCCGACAGAATGCCGCGTTCGCAGATTAGCTGTTTTATGAGCATCATTGTCTTGCTCAGGAAGATCGACGATAAACAGGCCGCTGTAGTCGGCGGCAAGATAGGCCTGCTGTTCGTTAATAACAACATCGTTAATTATCGCGGGTAGCGATGTTGTTTTTTTAAGCATGGCGCTAGCCGGTGAAAGAAGGATGCGGGCAGCCTCTGAAAGTTCCTGTGTGGTGAAGTCAAGCGAGGTTTTTTTGCCTGCTGTGGCCCTATTTTTATCGAGAGTTTCGACCGTAGGTAAAGCGTGGGTTATCCCGGCTAAAAAAAATGGCAGGACTATAAAAAAAAATGAACGGACGTTCTTCATAGGTGTTTTGAAATAGTTAAGTATATTCGTGCAACCCTGTTGGTGGTTTTGTGTGACCTCAAAGCTGTAGGTGTATACATACAGTAGCGATGGCCGTAAAGGTTTATGCGCATGGTAATATTACTGACAATATCATTAAAGCACATTAATATGCTTTATTCGCAATCACTTGCGCTGATTGCCATGAAAAACGAAGTGAGGGCTATTAGTCTGCGATAGTCCACGCCGTCTCTGCCCTTTCGTAGTTGAAAGTTATAACGAACGACGAAGGAATGCAGAGGCGGCTATTATAGTGGGCGTAGAGTCATTGTGGGAATCACGCGTAGTGTGACGCGATATCCCGCAGGACGGACGGTCGGGGAGAAAGGAATCAACTGTCGCGTAATCGAGTTGATTGTTGGTAAGGACGCCGTAAAATCATTCACGAAATAGCGACACAAACGCTGGTTTTTAGCGGTTAGGCCCGTTGCTGATAAATCTGGGTATTTGCAGTTTTAAATGGCGTGGCCAAGCGGTGAATTTTTTTCTATACGGCGGCTGCGACGAAAAAGACCCAGACTGAGCAGACCCAAGCCCACCAAGGCGAGCGAGGCCGGCTCGGGGATGGTGTTGCGAACCAGATAGCTGCCCACCATTGGGTAAACACTGCTGTCTGTAATTGTTTCACCCGTAAAATAGGCAATCGAAACATCAAACGAATTTGCAGTTGTGTCGTCATCTGAAATCAGGCTGGCGAAGCGCGTCCCTAGCCCGGTTACATCTGCTATCATTCCATAGGTGTAATCAAAGCCCTCGCCTTCGTTGACTCCGAGAAACTGGTCATAGGTGAGACCGTATGCGGCGAACATAAAAGAATCGAGAGTAGAGCCCAGCGCCGCTACTAATCCATCAATCGCCCCTTCTGGATGGATGATCGGGTTCATGGTGGCGATGGTGTTGCCAGTCCAATTTGAGATAAGCTCGTTTACTTGCGCTCCAGTGGCGTATGAATACCCTTCGTATAATCCACCTGATCCGAACTGAGACGACACATAATTATAAGATTGGTAGACGGATGACGTTACATCGAGCCAGTCCAGCCCTGTTTGAGAATCTGTAAGGTAAGTTCCATTGTCGATAAATGTGGCGTTTGCACTTTGACTTAGCGCAACAAACAAAGCCGCTGCAAATAATTTCTTCATGGTAAGTGCCTTTATATTATGTTGGGTATCATGCCTTTTGTAACGATGCAAATAACATGCCTATATTTATAACCATCTGATTTAACTGTGACAGTTATTTAAAAGCCGGATGCTCAATGAGAGGAAATGTAAAAAAACCTGACAATTTGGTTGTAAGTTTTCAGACATTCGTAAGCTATGATGTCTAATCAGTATGTAATCATACGATTATAAAATAAATAGAGCAACCGATTTTCGGTTGCTCTGTCTCGCACTTATCTGAGATTTTTTAACAGCCTGCCAGGCCTTAATTACTTTCATGAAAATATAAATAATTTTCTGGCTGGAAAATAATGGTTGGCTCTGGATGGTCTGTTTGTCGAAATGCATTTCAATGCAGAAAGTTAAGTGGATATTTTTTTTGCGCAGTGTGCCGTTCCTCATTTTTCATAGACATCTCTCAATAAGATTGTATAGATAGAGTTATTAGGTGCTGAAAATACCTGGGAAGAATCGCGCTAACTTAGTCTGGAATATGCTTTCAAAAGTATGAGACAATTATCGTTCTTGGCTATATAAAATATAGTATATTTGGGGGCTTATAATGGATGACAGAAGTAAAGCGCTCAGGGAAAAGTTCTTGAATAACCCTGTCGTTAAGTTGGAATCACCATTTGTAGACGAGAGAGGCGCTATTTATCCAATTGTTGATGAAACAATGGAGTCATGTGTCATTATCACTTCCAAAAAGGGGTGTGTGCGTGCGAATCATTATCACAAAACAGACTGGCATTATTGTTATGTAGTGGAGGGGCAGATTGAATATCATTGGCGACCTGTTGGAGATGCTGCTGCACCAAGGGTGATCACTATTGGCGAAGGGGAGTGTTTTTTTACGCCGCCGATGGTTGAACATGCCATGTTATTTAATCAAGACACAAAATTTTTGACTCTGGGCCGGAATCCAAGAGACCAAAAATCCTATGAGGCAGATGTTGAACGTATTAATTTGCTTGACACCTGAATTCTAATCGTTATGTTTACGTCACATCAACTTCGGCATGATTGTCGCCTCTGCCATTCTGCCAAGCTCGACAAGGTGTTATCGCTTGCATCCACCCCGCCAGCTAACGAATTATTGGTAGCATCGGGTGATGTAAAAGCACAGGAAAAATTTCCCCTTGATCTCTATTTTTGTACTGAATGCTATCATTTACAACTGCTTGACGTAGTTAGCCCTGAGCGACTTTTTAATAATTACGTCTATGTATCAGGAACCACGCCTTCATTTAGACAACATTTTCAGCAATATGCGTCTCAAATAATCAAGGATTATGCTGTTGATATTGATAGCCTTATCGTTGATATAGGCAGTAACGATGGCACCCTTTTATCTTCCTTTAAAGATCTGGGAATGCGTGTACAGGGTGTTGATCCGGCAATAGAAATTTCTGCTAAGGCTAGCGCTAATGGCATTGATACGATCACAGCATTTTTTACAAGCGAAATTGCTCAAAATATAAAAGAGAGTAAAGGTACGGCAAAAATTGTTTTGGCAAACAATGTGTTTGCACATGTTGATAATTTGCATGGAATATTGGAAGGTGTAAATATTCTCCTCGACCTTGACGGAATATTTGTTATTGAAGTTTCCTACTTGAAGGACGTTATAGACAAAACACTTTTCGATACTATTTATCATGAGCACCTTGATTATCACTCTGTTGGCCCGCTAAGGTCTTTTTTTAAAAAAAATCAATTTGAGGTGATCGATGTTGTTGCCATTGAGTCCCACGGTGGTTCGATACGTGTTGTTGCACAGAAAAAAAATGGCAAGTATAGAGAAAGGCCGTCTGTTGATTCTTTTGTAGCCAGAGAAGCTGCCAGTGGTTTGTTTTTGGCTGAGACGTTTCGTTCGTTCGAACATAAAATTAATCGGTTAGGGCATGATCTTAAAAAACTGATATCTTCGGTTAAGGCTGAGGGGAAGACTATTGCAGGATACGGCTTACCAGCAAAAGCGACTACTTTAATGCACCAATTTGATATCGGGTCTGATGCCATCGATTATGTTGTTGATGATAGCCCTCTGAAACAAAACCTTTATTCTCCAGGGTACGGTATAAAAATAGTTAATAGTCAGGTGCTCAAAACAGATACGCCAGATTATATTATTGTACTGGCATGGAATTTTGCAGAGCCTATTATCAAAAATCTTAATTGGTTTTTAGAAGACGGTGGAATTATTGTTGTTCCACTTCCGGAAATAAAAATTGTGAGAAAATAATGACAAAACTTTATGTTGACTCGGATATTACAGATATTGCAAAAAGGCTGGAGCCTCTATATGAAAAGTTGGCCGGAAAACACATTTTAATGTGTGGTGGTGGCGGGTTTCTCGGCCGCTACTTTTCGGCCCTGTTCCAGCATCTAAATCGGGATATCTTGTCTGAGCCGTGCCAATTAACGGTTCTTGATAATTTTGTTTCTGAAAACAACCCGCATTACGAAGACGGTGAAAGAGATGATGTTACCTTTATTCACCATAATATTATTGAGCCATTTAATACAAGCACAAAATATGATTACATTATCCAGGCGGCGGGGATAGCAAGCCCATTTTATTACAGGGCTTACCCGTTAGAGACTATTGAGGTTTCAGTAACAGGTACAAAACATATGCTTGAGCTGGCGCGTCGCACGGGCGCCAAGCTGACATTTTTTAGTAGCTCCGAAATATATGGTGACCCTGATCCAAAGCATATTCCCACACGAGAGAGCTATCCCGGCAGTGTATCTTGCCTTGGTGCAAGGGCGTGTTATGACGAGAGCAAGCGTTTAGGTGAAACCCTGTGCCGTGTTTACCATACACACTTTGGTGTACATACAAATATGGTGCGGCCTTTTAATGTTTTTGGTCCGGGAATGGGTGAAAGAGACTACAGAGTATTGCCAAATTTCGCGAGTAAAGCGAAAGACGGTCAACCCTTTAATATTTATGGTGATGGGCGGCAGACGCGCACATTTTGTTATATTACGGACGCTATTGTCGGTTTTATGCACGTATTACTTAGAGGTGTGCC
>Ga0316209_1000266_pt1 | contig 103935 bp, 79 predicted proteins | sample 6monopyrite_MG_FD_204945 | JGI IMG/M metagenome (GOLD analysis project Ga0316209, IMG submission 204945) | Microbial mat bacterial communities from mineral coupon in-situ incubated in ocean water Damariscotta River, Maine, United States -... | ecosystem: Environmental > Aquatic > Marine >... | reverse complement strand
GTTTGCTGCAATTAAATCTATTTGAAAAACGTGATTTAGTGATGCTGTTAAGAGGCGAGCCTATCAAAGATAGGTCGCTCAACATTAATCAAATGGCACTGTTTTGAAAGTTAACGGGACAGCAGTGCTATTTTATATGAAATTATTTAAGCCCCTCTCCTAATTCTCCTTGTGAAGCCTGAAAAATACCCCTAAAAAATAGCCTATAATCCCCCCACTAATACGTTTCAGAGCAACTGTGAATTCTATCACACTTTTACACTCACCTCTTTGAGTGAGCAATAACATGAACTAATAGACAGATTTATCTCTGTCAGTTAACCATAATTCACCAAATAAATAATCCTTATGTCATAGCTGTTCAGGCTATCGAATCTAAGAGTTATCAAATTATAAATCCAATTGAAAAGTTCTGAATAATAAAAATGATGAAGTACCTATTTTTTTAATTTTAATTTTTGTAAATATACTATAAGTGCAAGGTACTTTTCTATGAAATACATTAAGTCAATACGTAACATATTTTTAGCATTGAGCTCAGCATCACTCATCTATGCCTGCGATGGTTCAACAACGGACGCCAGTTTATTAAATACAGATGATGTGCGCATTACAACCATACCAGCCATCAGCAGCAAGCCTATTTTCAGAAATTTAGAAAGAGTATCTGTATTTTTTGATAAGGAAATAGATATAGACTCTATATCAAGAGAGCAGATTACCATATCTCCTACCACTAATTTTACATTAGATAAAACACAGTTAGAGTCAACAAATGCTCTATTTTTGATTTTTTCTGCCGATTTAGAACCAAACATAACCTATGCTTTTTCTATTAACGACTTCAAACTGGCTGGATCAACTGAAAACCAGTCATTTAGCTGGAGTTATTCAACTGAAAATCAAAATGGCATATCGGCACCCGTTCTAGTTAGCACATTCCCTGATGATAATACAGTTGCTGTTAACGATCAGTTAACACAATTATCATTTGATTTTGATAAAGCAATCAATTTTTCAAATTTAAATGGTCTTACGATCTCTCCTTCTATGCAAGGAAGCGTAACTATTGTCGATAATAGTCTTATTTTCACGCCCTCTACAGCACTGCTGGCAAATAATGCTTATACTGTATCACTGAGTGGTATATCTGATTCTTTTGGTAATCTTTCTGATAATGTGTCTTTTTCATTTTCTACAGGAAATGATACTAAGGCCCCTACTGATCCGGCACCTTTGAACCGAGTAAGACTGACTGATAATTTAGTAGAAATCAGCTGGGTTGCTTCAACAGATGTAAATGGTATAAATAATTATCAGGTATTGAGAGGCGAGACAGCTCAAAGCATGAGCCTAATGTCAACAACAACGTCTTCGAGCTTTACTGATACTAACGTAAACCCGGATACACCTTACATTTATCAGATTATTGCAACGGATAGCAACGGCAATACTGCAACCAGTAATTTATTAAATGTGGTTACTTTATCCGCACCAGATACAACGCCTCCAAGCAATCCTGCAAATTTGATGACATCGGCTAATCCTACATTTTCAAATATCCAGATCAGCTGGGAAGCTTCAACTGATAATGAATCATTAAGTGGTTACAGAATTAACCGAAGAGTTAATAATGGAAGCTGGTCTACACTTGCTAACAATCAACAAGCTATTTCTTTTGATGATAATTCAGTAACGGCCAATAGCAGTTATGAATATCAGGTTATTGCATTTGATACTGCCGGTAACAGTGCTGCGAGTAATGTTTTATCAGTGGTAACACCTATTGAACCTGATACAACGTCTCCGGTTTTTTCATCTGCAAATTTACGCACAAGTGTGACACCTACCAGTACATCAGTAAATCTACAGTGGAATTTAGCCACAGATAATACTGCAGTTACCGGTTACCGAGTATTACGCAGCATTAATGGAGCCAGTGCTGTAGAAATTGCAAATATTAACAACCTAACTTTTAGCGATAATTCTGTATCCGCATCTAATAGCTATGGTTATCAGGTTTTTGCTTATGATAGTTCTGCAAATGAAACTTCCAGTAATTTACTTAATGTAACAACACCTGCATTAATGACTGCGGCAAACGACAGCTTTAGCACACCCTATCAAACAGGTTTAAACAATAACCTGGCAGTTAATGATAGTCTGTCTCCAAATTCACCAACTACCTGGTCACTTGTATCACAGGCATCATCTGGAACGGCCAATATAAATTCAAACGGCAGTTTTTCCTATACACCTGCAGATGGTTTCTCAGGTAATGTCAGTTTTACTTACCGTATGCAGGATGCTTTAAATAATTTTTCAAATACAGCAACAGTAGTAGTTAATGTTCAGCCATTACAATCTGCATCAGCATGCGATACCTTATATGCAAATGCGGGTGGCTTTACACCGGTAACCAGCAAAAGTATTACCTCTGTTCCGAATATAAGTAAGCCTGTTAAGGGAAGTCACTATTTAGATCCAAACTTTGGTGCATGTGTCGTACGGGTTACAGATCAGGCCAATGACTCCAGCACCATTGCTAACCGTGTGGTGCCCGATTACTCAAGAAGACAGGTGTTTAATGCAGACCAGTCACGCATGCTTTTACTTGCAAGCAACGGTTACTGGCACCTATATGATGCAAAAAATTATAGCCATATTCGTCAAGTAGATTTACGGGGTGATAGTGTTGAGTTTCAGTGGCACCCTACTAACCCTGATCTACTTTACAGAATGGCTTATAACGGTGGTTTGCGTATAATTTTACAAGATCTAACTGATATAACTGATAATACCTCAACTATTGCTGCTGACTTTACCAACGTAAATTCGATAGATGGTTACCCGGGATTCACCAGTATTAATCAGGTATGGCCAAATGCTACGCGCTTTTTGACAGGTGAAGAAGGTGCGCCTTCTGCTGACGGACGTTACTGGGCATTCATGGGAATGAGTGGCGATTTCAGTACCAACTACGGAATGATTGTTTACGACATGCAAACCAACTCCATTATAGGTGTTTATGACTATGCAACTGATGGCGGTGGTATCGGTGGTCCGAATAACATCACCATGTCACCATCTGGAACCCATGTAGTTACACTGTGGAATCCACCGGCATGTGATGGACAAAACGGTCGACCTGCAGGACGTGGAACACTCAACAACCCTTGTGGCACCATGTCATTCAGCCCAGACTTTTCTAGAGCCCAGGGTCTGGCAATGAATGGTGAGCATGGAGACACTGCAATTGGTATTAATGGCAATGATGTTTATGTCGGCATTGAATATCAAAATAGTGGTGCCATAGAAGTGGTTGACCTTGAAACAGGAAATCTGGTTTCTAATATTGAAACTAATGTCTGGATTGGTGGTGCTGTCCATATTTCAGGTCGCGCACTTAACAGGCCTGGCTGGGTTGCTATTTCCCACTATTCAAACAGTCCAGTTAATGCCTGGTATAGCCAGGAAATTTTTATGGCTAAACTCGATGCCAACCCTGTCATTATTCGATTGGCCAAGCACCAGAGCAACTCGGCTGATTACTGGTCTCAGCCTCATGCAACCATTAGCCGAGATGCAACTAAGGTTGTTTGGGGCAGTAACTGGGGCGGAGTTCTTCTAGATCTCGACACTTACATGATTACTGTGCCGTCCAGCACACTGGATAATTTATAGAGTAATAAAAAACATTGACTCAATTTTACCCGCCTACAATTTATAAGTAGTAGTCGGGTAAATTGAATACTTTACAATATAATTGCCCTTGCCTAATTTTTTATCCCGATGAAGATTCACAAATAAAATATATTCAACATTAATTGTTAGAAAGCCTTTACCACAATCTGGTTCTACTCCATAACCTACACGAATGGGCTGAAAAATAATTTCAGCATTTTCAACATACGCGCATTCTACAACGACCGCAAAATAACAACCACCTGAACGGATGATACTTTGCAGGGACTCATGCAGTTATTCAGGCTTATTCTGATAGATCATTAAATCAACTTTAGCTTATACAGACATTCTGAAATGCTATAAACAGCGCATTACTTTAACGATTAAAAATTTTACTGAAAGCTGATTTTATAACTGATTTTTTATCAGTGAGATTTTCATCGACAACAGAAGCAGATGAATTCTCTGTAAATCCACATTGCTCTGCCATAACTTCCAGATTTTCCAGAATAATCACCCGAGCATTTAATTTTACACCTGTAATATTTTTAACTTTTACAATAACCTGCATCGACAATAATGAATGCCCCCCTATCTCAAAGAAGTTATCAAGAAGACCTATACTTTCTACATTTACATCTAAAACATCGGCCCAGATTTTTGCAAGTTCTTTACTCGCAAAAGTGTCAGGTAAAACCATTTCAGAATCATCAGAGTCATTTGCAAAAGCATCGGGCAATTGTTTACGATCAATTTTACCATTTGGGGTTAACGGTAATTCATCTAGCTCTACAAAATACTGTGGCAGCATATAATCCGGTAAATCATTTTTAATGGCATCTCTTATAGAAGTTGTAGACATGGTAATCCCCTCATTCATAACAAGATATGCCACCAGTCGTGGGTCACCGGGTCTAGGTTCTTTAACAACAACGACTACCTGTTTAGTAGAATCGAGTTCAGATAAAACTGATTCGATTTCACCCAGTTCAATTCTAAAACCTCTGACTTTAACCTGATTGTCGATTCGCTGAAAATATTCTAAATCACCTGTTTCATGAAACTTAACCAGATCACCTGTTCTATATAAGCGCTCTCCATTAAATCCAAATGGACTTGTTATATAACGCTCTTCAGTCAAATCATCGCGATTTAAATAACCTTTGGTTACGCCCTCACCGCCGATATAAAGCTCACCATGAACACCAGTCGGAACCGGATTTAAATTGTCATCGAGGACATAAAATTGTGTATTAGCTATTGGTTTACCGATAAGTATGGGAGCCTGCGCATCTATTATTTGATAGCAACTTGACCAGACAGTTGTTTCAGTAGGCCCGTACATGTTCCATACTTCACCAACTATGGGTAATAACTGTAGCAGTAAATCTTTTGGCATTGCTTCACCGCCACATAAAACTTTAAGCGATGGATTTCCATCCCATTTACTCGCAATAAGTAAACGCCAGGTAGAGGGTGTTGCCTGCATCACTGACACGTCATTATCTTCCATTAAATCAATTAAATCATCACCATCTAAAGTTTCATCGGATGTAGCGATAACAACTGTTGCTCCACGACTCAGGGGCAAATACAGCTCCAGAACTGCAATATCGAAAGAAAGTGTTGTAACAGCCAGCAAGGTATCATCTGATGTTAAGCCTGGCATTTCAGCCATACTTAATAAAAAGTTTGCTGCTGCATTATGGGGAACCATTACACCCTTAGGTTTACCGGTTGAACCTGATGTATAAATTATATAAGCAAGATCATCCGTTTTCATTTCAACTGAAGGGTTATCAGTTGACTGTAAAGAGATACCGGGCTCATTAACAAGAACCAGCTGTGTAGTTGCAGGAAATTCAACATGCTGTGAAGTTTTAGAGTCTACTACCACTATTTTTGCAGCAGAATTTTCAAGCATATAATGAATTCGATCCTGAGGGTATTCAGGGTCTAGTGGTATATAACAGGCTCCCGCTTTTAATATACCCAGAGTCGCAACCAGCATATTCACTGAACGTTCGAGGCAAACACCAACTAATGCATTATTACTCACACCCTGTGAGATAAGATAATGAGCCAGCATATTGGCTCGCTCATTTAACTCTCGATAGGTTGTTCCTTCACCATCACAAATAGCCGCAACTTTATCCGGATTACTTTCACAACTTAATTCAAATAATTTATGTATATAGGATGGTGCTTCAAAGGTTTTAGATGTTTGATTCCAGTCTTTAATTACTTGGTTATATTCAGAATCTGACATTATTGTTAAATCAGAGATTGGCGCATCTGGGTTATTAACTGCATTTTCTAATAATGTTTGCAGATGATGACTAAATCTTTCAAGTGTGGCACCATTAATAATGTCAGTATTATATTCTAAGGTTCCGCGAATACCGTCTTTAGCTTCCCATAACCAGGCAAGAATATCAAACTTGGAAGACTGATTATGCAACCTCTGTGACTTTACTTTACAGGCTTCAAGCTCTATCTCCATAGGTGGTTCCTGAAAAGTAAAGGCCACCTGAAACATCGGATTATAACTCGCATCACGTTTAGGTTGCAGTGCCTCAACGATCATTTCAAAAGGCAATTCCTGATGAGCATTTGCACCAAAAACTGATTTTCGAACTCGTTTAAGTACCTCTTTAAAACTTGGGTTACCGGATAAATCTGTACAAATAGGAACAGTGTTTATGAAGCAACCCATTACTTTTTCAAGTTCGGGCTGATGACTTCTATTTGCAAATGGCGTACCAACTGAAACGTCATTTTGTTTGGAGTACTTGCCTAATAATATTGAATAGCCAGCCATTAAAGTGATATACATCGATACACTTTCCTGTCTCGAAATAGCCTTCAAATTATTAAGCAGTGAAACTGGGAACCACAAATGATACTCTTTTCCTACCATTGTCTGTCTTGAAGGGCGCTGGTAGTCAAGTGGCAGATCAAGGTACTCTGATTTTCCTGTAAGCTGTTCAGTCCAGTAATCTAATTTTGACATTAATATGTCGTGACTCTGGTGCTCATTTTGCCATACAGCATAATCAGCATACTGTAACTCCGGCTGTTGTAACGGTGAACTCTCGTCTGCCAGAAAACATTTATAAATAGCACTCAGTTCTTCAGCAAACTGTACAATTGAAATGTGATCCAGAATAATATGATGGAAATTTAAAAATAGAATAAATGAATTTTCACTGCGCTTAATTACACTGGCTCTAATTAATGGTCCCTTGGTTAAATCAAAAATCTTTATTGATTCTTCATTGATAAAACTTTTAACCTGACCATCAATATCCGCATCAGTAGATATTGAATAATCAATTATCGGCATATCAATTTTCATTTCGGGGAAAACTGCCTGCACTAAACCATCTTCAGAATCAACAAATATAGTCCTAAATGTTTCATGTCGGCAGACAATTTCATTTAAAGCATTGTGCAATGCGATTACATTCAATTTACCGTCAATATCATAGGCAAAGGGAATATTATATGCTGGGCTTTCCTGATCCAGCTGATTAAGAAACCATATCTGCTTTTGAGGGTATGTCGTTGGAAAAACATATACGTCTTCATTTTTTGTAGTCACATCTTATCCTGTTTACTTGATTCAACTTTTAAAATTATATTGCTAATAACAGTTCTGAAAACTTAACAGCATAATCACTTCTATCCACCGAAACCACAAGTGGAACAACCTCGCCCTGCAGATGTTCATTATCTTTTATAATTTCAGCCCACTGACTGATAGTTGCTGACTCAAACAAGTTACTGATAGGCAGGTCAATTGAAAAATGTTTTTTGAGTCTTGAAACCACCTGGGTGAGCAGTAATGAGTGCCCCCCCAGTTCAAAAAAGTCATCATTAATTCCGACATCTGATATACCTAACGCAGGCTTCCAAATTTTAGCAATGCTCATTTCTAAATCAGATTCAGGTGCAATAAATTCAGATGAAATATTAGGTCGCTCAAGACCTTCAAATGAATCATCATCCAGCTCCTCACCAAACTCATCCGCACTTCTTAATTTACGTGCCTCACTTAAGTAATCATCAAATACTAACGAGCTCACAATAACCTGTGATGGCTGAATATCCGTTAATAAAACATCAATTGCCCTGAGACCTTCAGCATTACTCATACCTGCTCTTAATCCCATTTCAAAGAACAGATCACTTGAAGATTTAACCGGCGGCACAACCGCAACTCTATTGGATTTAAGCGACTGCAACACATTCGGATCAACACGTTTCATAATAAACTGGTTTACAACTACCAGCACTTCACCTTGCTCATTGGTGATGACTACATCAAATATAGATGTTTGACTCCCCTGCCCCTCATCTGCCAAATAGACAACATGTGAATACATTTTTTTACAAAGCTGTTTATAAACCGTAATACTGGAGTAGGAGATGGGTATATACAAATCTTCAACCGAATCATAATCAGGATTCAGTGATTGCGCTGTACCAGTCGCCATATCCATTATTGCAGGGTGTAGTACATAATCATTTAATTCATCGACAAATTCATCCACTATTTCCAGTTCTACAACCGCTTCTTTTTTACCAAAATAAATTGCATTCATGCAACGCCATCTACTGCCGAAAATCAGATGATTATGCTCTGCAGTGCCACGTAACTCCAATTTACTTTTGTTACAACGCTCAATAATATTGTCTATCAACAAATTAGCGGGGTTGTCTGCGTCAACAAAATCAATAGAACCTCGAACATTTTCTTCACCGAATTCACTTTCAATAAGAAATTCTGTGTTGTTTACATTTCGGTTTAACTGAACCTTAATAACTTTTTCTTCATCACCTTCTATAACAAAAGGTGACACAAAAAACACATCTGAAAGGCGCACCGCTTTTGCAGAATTATTTTCGAGTACGAAAGCAGATCTTGCAAGTTCCAGATAGGCAGTCCCCGGTATTAATGAAGTTCCATTTTTTGATCTGTGCTCATCAATAATCCAGTGAGTTTTTGCACTGAGACTAGAAGAATACTCAACACTTTCCGGTTTTATTTTAATCTTATGGGTGTAGAAATAATGATTCGGTACTTCCTCCTGCCCAGCTGCATCTTCACCATCACCTAACTGTGAAGCCATGCCGGTTTCTGACCACACACCCCAGTTAGCTGCAATTACAGGGATACCATCTAAATCTTTTTTATACTGAGCATAAGCATTTAAAAATGCATTTGCAGCGGTATAGTCTACCTGTCCGCTCAAACCAAGTACGGAACTGACTGATGAAAACAGGAAAATAAAATCTAGTTTATGTGATTTAAGCGCTTTATCTATATTTAAGATACCTTCTACTTTTGGAGATAAAACCTTGTGCGCATCCTCAAGCGTTTTAAACGCAATAAGATTATCGTCTAAAATACCCGCGCTATGAAAAACACCATCAAGCCCGTTCAACTCAGACATTGATGCATGCAAAGCATTATTCAGTGATTCAAAATCACTAACATCAACGTTGTAAGAAAGAATTTTAGAGTTTCCAATTTCAAGGCTTTTTAATTTTTCAATTCTATCCACGAGTATCGGATCTATATCATCTGTATTCGCCCATTCGGATTTATCGGGTAATGGTGTGCGATTAAATACAACCAGATTGGCTGCATAATTTTTCACCAGATGCTGAGCAAGCTCAAAACCTATTCCACCTATACCGCCGGTTATTAGATAACTTCCACCATTTTTGATTTTAGATTGCAAATTTACAGACTCGGCTGATTCCGTCAATGAATCACCTGAAATAAGCGGAGAGAGTTTTTTAAACGATTTTACAAAACGATTTAATCCTCTATAACAAATTTCTTCATCATCAGTCGTGAGCATAGCATCAACACAGACTAGTTTGATCTGGTTTAATTTTTTCCACTCCGGATCCTGCTCAAATGCAATATCTATAAGCTTGCAGGAAAGATTTTTTATTTCCTGCGTCATCACTTTAATCGGCCCTAGCATGGTAGCTTTATACGGACTTTTAACGAATTCTGACGTTACCTGCTGGCAGTTATTAGTGATAACCGAAACTTGTGTTTTATTTTCAGGTTCATGAGTCGCAAAGTACTTAGCTAAATTCAGCAGGCTATCAAAGCTCTTTGTCAGGCCCTTTTCAGATTGATCAAAACTTAAAATATTTGTCTCATTTTCGATCGTCCATGTGTGGATAATATGGCTTATATTATTATCAGCTTGCTTGTTTATTGCCTTAAATAATGAACTGTAATCATTTTCAGAAGTTGCGTTGATCTGATACTCGAGGTCAGAAAGATTTTTATATGAGTCACCCTCTATAACTGAAAAAACCGTTTTATAACTATCTTTTAATTTTGTTAGTATTGATTTTGATTCATCCGTATCATTAACAAAACACAGAATATTTTCATTTTCGGATACTGTATTTTGCGATGTAATTACTGGGGATGTATCCCAGCCAGGTTGATAAAACCAGTCTGAAAAATCCTGCTTGAACAGATTTTTTTCAGCATTTAAATCCAGTCCGCTCTGGCCAGGTTGAATCCAGTAATGCTGATGCTCAAATGGATAAGTTGGCAAAGGAATTCGCCGACGCGCTAGATCACCGTGTGCAAGATCCCATTTTATATCAACACCCGCCAACCATAAACGTCCAAATGCGGTTAACATCATTCGGCTATCGTTATCCGACTGTTTTGGATGACGAATTGTTTGAATAATACTATGGGTATTCGTTTTTGCAGAATTTTGGCGTGCAAATGTCGACAGTGTATTTCCAGGTCCGCATTCAACAAACACTGCATCAGGCACCTTCATTAAGGTTGTCATTCCATCAGCAAAACGAACCGTGCCACGCAGATGGTTTGCCCAGTAGTCCGCAGTTGACACTTCTTCTGCCTGTGCCCAGTTTCCTGTGATATTAGAAATAAATGGTGTTTTTATTTGACCAAATTCAATTCCCGAAAACAGTAATTTAAATTCATCGAGAATCGGATCCATCATAGATGAATGGAATGCATGAGACGTATGCAACCTCGTTGTATCGATATTTTTTTGTTTTAATTTATCGACCAGTGAACCGATTGCGGTATCTGTGCCGGAAACAACCGCAAGCCCAGGCGCATTAATACCTGCAATTGATAAATCATCATTTAAATATGTTTTAACATCAACCTCATCAAGCGGAACAACGAGCATTGAACCGGTATCGAGACTTTGCATTAATCGACCACGCGCTGATACCAGCTTTAATGCAGCCTGCAATGAAAACAAACCGGATACACAGGCAGCAACATATTCACCAATACTGTGACCAATCATGCCGTCAGGTTTAACACCCCAGGAATCAAATAATTTAGTTATTGCGTATTCAATCGTAAACAAAGCCGGTTGAGTAAATTTTGTTTCACTTAATTTGGCGGTTGCCGAATCAATTTTACTTTCCTGTGGGTATAATAAATCGGTAATCGCAATACCCAAATATTCAGTTAATATAGCTGAACATTCATCAACGGTATTTTTAAATACATGCTCACTTTCATATATACCTTTACACATATTTACATATTGAGACCCCTGCCCCGTAAACATGAAATAAATCGACTGTTTATTTTCACTGCTAATCTGTTTAATCATGCGGCTGGTATCATCACCCGTTAACGCATGTTTCAAATCCTCTGCCGAATTGGCCACTAAAATGCAGCGCGATGATTGTGCCAGACGCCCTACTTTTAATGTATAGGCCGTATCCGATAAATTTAACTGAGGATGTTCACAGATATAGTCTTTAAGATTAATTGCAATATTATCAAGCGCATCATTGCTACGTGCAGACAAACAGTATAAGTGATAGCCATCATATTCGATTGACTCTGGCAATTGTGGTGCTTCTTCTAATATCACATGAGCATTTGTACCACCCACACCCAAAGAATTAATTGCTGCACGCCTTTTGAATCCGTCAACATTCCACGGCTGTAATTTTCCATTAATATAGAAAGGGCTGTCGTCTAAATCTAAAACCGGATTGGGTTTATTGAAATGTAAACTGGCAGGTATTTTTTTGTTTTTCATTGACTGCACAATTTTAATAACACCAGCACCACCGGCAGCAGTATCCAGATGACCTATATTAGTTTTTACAGAACCTATTGCACAATAATCACTTTTATCTGTTTGTGCTCTATAAGCCTGATTTAACGCGGTTACTTCAATGGGGTCACCTACAGGTGTCCCTGTTCCATGTGTTTCTACATAGGTAATTGTATCCGCATCAACATCGCCGATAACCATTGCTTCAGTTATAGCTGCAGCCTGACCGTCAACGCTGGGTGCTAAATAACCCACCTTGCTTGAGCCATCATTATTAATTGCAGAGCCTTTAACAACTGCGTGAATAGTATCTCCATCATTAACTGCATCTTCCATGCGCTTTAAAACCAGCTGAACTGCGCCGCTACCAAAAACTGTTCCTTTGGATTTTTCATCAAAGGCACGGCAATGACCATCCGGTGATAAAATCTCACCTTCTTGATACATATAACCTACACGATGCGGCATTTCAATTGTGACGCCACCGGCGAGTGCCATATCACACTCACCACTTAACAATGATTGCGATGCAAGATGTAATGCTACAAGTGAAGTTGAACATGCTGTTTGCACATTAACACTCGGGCCGCGCAAATTAAGACAGTAGGAAACCCGGGTGGTTAAAAAATCCTTATCATTAGATGTGTGCCGTGCCAAAAACAAACCCAGTGACTTCATCAAATCAGGATTGGTAAATAAATTGTATGGCATATAAGCGTTGTGGCCAGAGCCTCCAAACACACCAATTGATCCTGAATATTGTTTTGGATCGTAGCCTGCATGCTCAAGTGCTTCCCAGGATACTTCAAGAAAATGCCTGTGCTGTGGATCCATAATGGAAGCATCTTTCGGGCTGAACCCAAATAATGCCGCATCAAACATTTCCATATTATCAAGGGGTCGTCCAATTTTCTGATAATTGGGATCATCAATAACACGCTGGGAAATACCGCGCTCTAACAATTCTTCATCGGTATAGCGGGTAAATGATTCAACGCTATTTTCCAGGTTATTCCAGAACTCATCTACATTATTAGCGCCGGGCAACCTGGCAGCCATGCCAACTATTGCAATATCCGTTTCTTCAAATTCAATATCCTGATTGCTCATTTTTGTTTTCTCATTTTATTTCTGTCTTGCTCGACGGCGGTTCATTGTGTTTTTACGTGCATCTTTCCGTGCTTTGGCCCGGTCTTCACTCTCCGTTAACTGCTTGTTATCTTCTTTATCCTGGGACAGATATTCACTAAACTGTCTGATAGTTGGAAACCTGAACATATCTATCATTTTTACAGGTTTATCAATGGACTCGCGCAACTTACTCAACACTTCAACTACCAGTAATGAGTGTCCACCGATATCAAAAAAGTTATCATCAAGACCAATTTTTTCAAAATTAAGTACCGACTGCCATGTGGATACAATAATTTCTTGCAACTCGTTTTCAGGTTTTACGAACACCGCCTGGCTACTCGATTGTTTTTTCTGTTCAGGAATCGGCATTGAGTTGCGATCAATTTTACCATTCGGTGTAAGCGGCAGCTTATCAAGCTCAACAAAAATACTGGGTATCATAAACTCAGGTAAATCAGCGGCCAGTAATTTCTTTAATGCTACCTGATCAAGAGTACTTCCGGCTGAACACACAATATAAGCAACAAGTCGTTTATCATTGATTACATCTTCACGCAAAATAACTGCGACATCAGTAACAGAGTCATTGCTTAATAAAATAGATTCAATTTCCCCCAGCTCTATTCGATATCCGCGAATTTTAATCTGCTGATCTATTCGCCCCAAACATTCAAGCACACCCTCATCATTATACTGAACCAGATCTCCAGTACTGTACATTCGACTCGCAGCATCATTTACAAAAGGATTTTTAACAAACTGTTCCGCAGTCAAACTTTCACGTTGGTGATAACCACGTACAACTCCAGCACCGGAAATATACAACTCGCCGGGCGTATTAACGGGCACGGGTTTTTTAAATTTGTCGAGCACATAAACCTGCGTATTTGCAATGGGTTTACCAATATATATTTTTTCAGCATCAGCAGTAATTGTATGGGTACTAGACCAAATGGTAGTTTCAGTTGGGCCGTACATATTAGTTACTGTATTTTGTACCCGTGATGCGAGCTCTTTTGCAAGATTCTGTGGAAACGCTTCGCCGCCAACCATCATGTGTTTGATAGATTTTAAATGATCCGCAGAATCACTATCAGCTACCAGCATATTTGCCATAGATGGTGTACATTGAAAATGCGTAACATTTCGGCTTTCAATAATATCACTAATAGTTAACTCTTTTACGCTGTTTGTAGCTTTCTGTTTAATTCCCAGTTTTCGTAGCGTATTTAGTTGTGGAAGATGATTTAATACATTTTCAGTATCTAAACCATAATCAATTAAGCAACCGATTTCATTAACACCAATTTCCTTAATTCGATCAACCATAGCAAGACAACGCTCAGGGGTACCAAATAAACCACTGGTTTCATAATAACGAAGAAATGCAAACTCCAGTATTCCATCAAGGTCTTCATCTGAAATATTTTCAAAAAACTCATCGAGTGTTTGCCCTGTTTTTTCAGACAACTCTTTAAATGTCGGAAAATTCCAGGCTGCAGCTTTTACCAGGAACATTGCGCTTTTAAGATATTTTTTCATTGGCGCACGGGCCAACTCTTTTACCGCGTCATCATCGTCACCCACAAGTGTATGCAATAATAAAGTAACATGCCCCTCTCCTGCATAGCCTGCCTTTTGATACGCTTCGCGATAAATTTTAATATTCTTATCTACATCTTCTACTGTTTGCCCTAAAAGATGGGTTAAAATATTTCCGCCAATTTTACCGGCCTGCCTAAATGTATCCGGATTACCCGCCGTTGTTACCCACACCGGTAATTCTTTTTGTACTGGGCGAGGCAATGTTCTAACAGAGACATTTTTACCATCGTGACCAGGCATATCAACCGTCTCACCACGCCAGAGTTTTTTCACTGTTTCCAGCGACTCAAACATTATAGTTTTAGCATTGGCATAATTATCGGGCATAATAACAAAATCATTGGGCTGCCAACCTGCAGCAATAGCAATACCGACTCGTCCTTTTGAAATGTTATCAATCATTGACCAGTCTTCAGCAACGCGCACAGGATGATGTAAAGGAATAACACAGCTCCCCGCACGGATGTGAATATTTTCAGTTATTGCCGCTAATGCTGCGCTGGTTACTGAAGGATTAGGATAAAGCCCGCCAAAGGAATGAAAATGGCGTTCCGGCGTCCAGACCGCCTTAAAATTATTTCTGTCACCAAACTTGGCACTTTCCATTAACAGGCGATATGCATCTTCATCATATTCAGATTCATCATCTGCAACATTCCAGTAAAATAAGCTGAACTCAATATCCTGATTTGGATATGCTGTTGTAATTTTTTTAGATGACTTACGTTCGGAATCTGAAAACAACGCGACTTCATACCCATTTGCCAGCGTCCAGAATATTTCCAGGACTGATATATCAAAAGATATACTTGTAACGGCTAGCCAAACCCCCTGTGGATCGGTAATCACCTGACTCATTCCGTGAAAAAAGCTCACTACATTTTTATGCTCTACCATTACACCTTTTGGCTTTCCTGTGGAACCAGAAGTGTAAATTGTATATGCCAAATTTTCAGGTTTAACATTAGCGACAGGATTAGTATCAGCAAAATCGGATAAAACCGTTGCATCTGTATCAATATAAAAATGATTAACCGAAATCTTATCAATAAAATCGGCATAAATTTGCTGGGTGATAATTGATGACACGTGAGCATCTTCAAGCATATATTCAATACGATCTTCCGGGTAAGTCGGGTCAAGTGGCAAATAGGCTGCTCCCGCCTTAAATATACCCATCATCGCAACAATCATATCAATAGAGCGATCAAGTAAAACACCAACAAGCTGATCGGCTTTAATATTTTTTGATAGCAGGTAATGTGCAACCTGATTTGAACGTTTATTCAGTTCCTCGTAACTCAGCTCTGCACCTGAATAAGATAGAGCAATTGAAGATGGAGACTGTTTAACCTGTTTTTCAAATAGTTCGTGCACACAAAGTGAGTCATCATACTGGCTTTGGGTTGAATTCCATTGATTGACAAGCTTGTCATAATCTTCTGATAACAGTAGCGTTGTATCAGCAAGACTTTGAGAAGGATTGGTAATGGCATTATCAATAAAAATTTCAAATAGAGTTTGTAATTGAGTGATTTTCTCTGCGCTATAATCCTGCTCACAATAGTGCCAGATAACTTCCATTGACTGGGTATTAATCGCCAGTAATAGAGCGTTGTCATCGCAGCCAGCAATGTCTTCGTTGTTTTCAGTTTCGGTTATAACCAGGTTTTTTGTTATAGCTCCAATATTTAATTCGGGATGACGAACTAAAAGATCTTTACAGTATCCCCCTCGTTTTTTTGACTGTTGAACAACCTTTTCACTGCTCTCTAACAATTCGGAAATATTTTTAGAAAAATCTATGTTAAATTCTACCGGAACACATGTTTCAATCATTAGCTGTTTTATTGCATTTTCATTTTTATGAAAATGGAACAGACTAAAATCTGACTGGCAGCTCAATCGGGAAAAAAATAATGTGAGATAACTTTCAACTGTATTTACAGTTGTCGTCGATAATTTCGGTAGTTGCTGTAACGATGACAAATATGTTCTTTTATTATTATCAGCATCTGGTGCCGAGGGGTTAGGAACCAGTTGATTTAGTGTCTGTAACTGATTTAGCCAGGCATCTTCTGACTTACAAGATTGCTCATCAAATCGAGTTAACTCCTGAGCTGTTTCCTCGTTAATACCAGGCAATACATCCCCGACTTTAACTGAAGCGGTATCACATATTTCTTTAGCGGTGAGCTGCTTGCCTTGTGAATTAATAATATTCGTGAGTAATATAACGCCATTGGCAGTTGAAATTTCCAGACCCGAGTCCACCGATATAACTTCACCGGGCTGTGTATTCGGTTTATCTAAAGTTTTGCACTCATGTACATAAAAAACCCTGTCATTTAATAGCAGTTTGGGCAAGGATAATGGATTTGAATATGCAGCAAAATGTAATGCGCGTATTGTCGCATCAATTTTTCTCGCATCGCATGTCCAATCAAGAATAGACATTGCGGGTATTTTTTGACAGCCGCTGTAAAAAACCGATTTACCCGCATCCTGTGATATTTTAGTCAGAGAGTCATTTACAAGCTCCGACATTAACTCACTAAAGCTGGTTAAGGCCGCTTCATAACATTTAGCATTTAATGTAAATGCGGTTTCAGTCGCATCCAGTTGAAACTTAACCTGCTTTAGAGTATGACCTTCATCGACTGCATCAGTCATCTCGTGCCAGGTGATACCGTGATCAGTTTCCTGATTATAAATAGCCCAGGTGGTTACATTTAACCCGGCATAACCCGGAAGTAAACCATCGTGAAAATTAATAGCCATATTATTAGCTAATTTGAGAATAGACGCGGGAATTATTTTTAGATGCGTAATACTAAAAATATAGTCAACAGAACCTAGCGTTGTTAATCGTGATTGATCATTTAGACCAAAAACTGGAATACCTAAATTTATTGCCCAGTTTTTAATTGAGGCATCATCGCTTACAACGGCTTTAACGTCTATATTTTGATCGTGAATAACCTTAAAACATTGCATTAAAAGGGACTTACTACCGAATAAGTAACATGTTTTTTTCATTTTGATTTCCTATACTACTTTATTATTCCGCAACTATCTTTTATCAAGCCAACAAACCCTATTAATCTATAAAAGCACATTTATTTTAGTCATTGAAATATTGCTAATATCACAGTATCTTACTGTATTTTCGATTTTTTTTAAACAATAGAAAAGCCTTGAGACATAATATGATGGTGATTTTTCAGGCATAAAACACAGTGTATCTGAACTAGTCGAAAATATGACTTTATTGCGCTTAGTTCAAGCGAATTTAAAAAACTGTCAACTTCCCTGCTTTACTGCTCTGCTTTACTGCTCTGTTTTACTACCCTGTTTGAAGCCCCCTGTTTGAGGGATACAATAAAACTATTCTTGTATATTCTATAAGTTTTATTGATTATAAAGACTCATCAGAATAGATTACTGATGAATTTGACCCGCTATGCTATTAGTATTAAGCCGAATTACTCATAAATTTCAATAGCATCACAGGTTCCAACAAATGGAATATCCTCACTACCTTGAGCATAGGTTATCAGCCCTACATAAACCTGAGAACCATACACGGGCGCATCTCCCGGCAAACGAGCATTACCATTATAGGGCTGCCATGCATCAACTGATAATTCAGGCTGTTGCCAGTAGATATTAATGCTTCTATCCGCATTACCAACAACCCGAATATCGGCTCTCCCAGTAGATACTATATTCAGCCCCAGATCATTAACACTAGAAACGCCTTCAACTGTATTTTTGCCTTCCAGTGTAAATGACGTTTGGCCCCGGTGCCCCACAACGATATGTGAAGAATTTAGTGAAGTTAAATCCTCAACATGAATTTGTACGCCGGCAAATATATAACTGTTTCCACTGGATGATTGTGCTGTCTGTGAATCTGCCTGGGTGCCGATGCCAATATTTCTTGCCACAAATTCAAATGGAAATGTGAGTAATTTTGCATCCAGTCGCCCCTGACGATCATTAAAATGCAAAGTTATATCATTTGTATTATCGGTTAAATTAGCGCGATAACGCCCTGCAGATCGAACAACATCTGTCAGTGCATTTTCATTATTTACAACAAAACCCAGTAATGCGCCATCACCCGTAAAATCATCACTTTTATCCGATAATGTGTTCGCCGGCGGAGATGGCGGAGGTATTTCAGTATCTACATCCGGTGAGTCACTGGACGCTCCGCATGAGATGAGTAAGAAAAAACAGCTTAACTGCACAAGCATATGATGTTTAAAATTTGACATATTTGAGACCCTCGTTAATTTTTTAACTCTATATAAATAGTAGAATAACCGGCCGTACATTTTGAACGGCCTTTTTTATTCGACCAAAAAATGATCCCGCATCCATTTTTTAATTCTTTCCAACATGATTAAGCGATGTTTCTTTATTACGTAGAGATGATCTGCATTAGCATAATACTGCTCTTCAATATTAGACAAAAATGCTTCACCTTTAAAAGCATCAAAAAACTGTCCTTCATACAAATAGTAGTCGTTTACACCGCCACTATATAAATAAAGCCCCTTACTATTTCTTTTAAAAATATCCTGCATCTGCTTTCGGTATACTTCTTTATCTGGAAGTTCCCAGAAGTAATTATCTACACCTTCATCACTTTCATAATCAGAGTTACCCCCAAGTATTACGGCAAATTTTTTCCTGATGAATCTCAGCAACTTGACAGGATTTAATGCGGCTTTTATATAGCGCACAAAATTAAGTTTATTGTATTCGGTTGTAGGATATGCATAGCCATCTAGCCAAACCACACCCATGACACGATCATCCGTAACCGATATTTTATGTGCATTATCAGCCCCTGTACAAAGACCAATAAATACAAAATCTTTTATATTATATTTATCTTCAATTAAATCCATAGATTGAATTAAATCATTTATAACCTGTTCACTCAAAGTAGACTTAATTTTACTTTTTTTACTATCACCCATGCCACTTAAATCAAAGCGAAACACAAGCGAGCCGTCATTTGCCAATATTTTCATTAAGTCAATATTCATATCGAATGCATTAACTTTATGTAGCACACCTGCATTAAATAAAATTACAGCGGCTTTTTTGTTTATGTTATCGGGTATAGTTGCAATACCTGTTAAGTTTTTTTCACTTCCAAATGTATGAATAACCTCCTTCATTAGCCAAGTTCCTCAACGATTTTGTTAGTTATTTTATGCACTAACAAAGCGCTGTCAATTTTCATAATATCGTCCCAGTCACCCATATCATCTATTTCATAGTACGAAAATTTTCGAAGGTCGTTTTCAAGCTTATTATTTAAACGAATTACATCGTCATTAGATAAAGCCGAAAAATGTTTGACTCTTAATTTAGCCGGTACTTTCTGCGTCAATAAATTCAACTTTTTCATACTACTTAAAAAAGCTTCAGAATACTGATAACCCAGTAACTCATTTTCGGATAATTCAGAGGCACTCAACGGTTTATTGAACCATGAGTTTTTATTGGCAAGTAACTGGCTTTGTAAATTTTCTAAATTATTAATGTAGTTTTCACCCGAGATTACGGGGTCCCATAAAATCACATTTTTAAACCCTGCCATTTCATTTGATAAGACTGCGAGACTCGCGCCTAATCTTAAGCCCACGGCTGTAATATTTTTTTGACCTGAAATTGAACGTAGCTCATCTGCTGCAATTTTTATATTTTCTTTCCAGGAATCCAGGGTTATATCCTGTAACGCTCCCCTTGAGTCACCCGTCGCCTGATAATCAAAACGCAATACAAAATACCCTGCGCTTGCTAATGTATCAGCTAACTGACGTAATGCTTTATGACTACGTATATACTCATGTCCCTGGGGATTTAATATTAATATCGCCGAATTTTTAAAATCATTACCCGTTGGTGAATGACTTACGCCGTAAAGCGGTGAATCAATATTACCAAAAAAAAATGCATGCATCTAAAACGCCTTAAAACAATAATTAAAGATCAGTAAAACTGCTCGGCAATGAAATTAAATAGGTGTCAGCATTACCCGCAGCTCCCCAACTACTGCCAAATAATATTTTTGTACCCTGTCTGTTGACAGTTGCATGCGGCTGAGAGTTATAATCAGTTGCATTCGTGTAATGGTGCGAAAGATTTATTATTTGAGGCTCACTTGAAAGACTGATTGCAACTATTCTATTATCAAAACCATTATTTGATGTTTGTCCATAAGTTGACATAATTGCCCAGCCAGGTTTATTAAAGGCCTTACCTGAAAAATGCATCGCACCTTCCCAGGTATTAGTATATGGTCGGGAAATTAAATTGCCGGTTTCTAGATCAAATATTTGTATTGAACCGGAAGGATCATATTCAACTGCAATATAAACATCTTTACCACTCATTCCAATAGCGGTATCACCATGCTCACCAGCCATAGTAATGCCTTTCCCCCCTGACAGAGTTCTGTTAAATGCCATGGTTCCACAAGGCTTAGCAAAGTTTCCCAGACTACCTCTGCAGGTATTTTCCGGCCCCCAGATAGCAACTACATAGTTACCATTTGGTGACATGGTAACATTGTTCGGACCACCCACTCCCCCGCCATTTGTTACAAAATCATACACACCAATAATAGAATTGGCCTGCATGTCATAAACAATAATGCCATATGAAGTGTTAAAGTTTTCGCTTACACCTAATAGTGCCCAGTAACGACTATCTGCTGAAGGTGAACCTTCACTTGCGGTATAAAATCTTGTGGCGCCTTCCCATACATCTCTTATATCTTTAGCGCCGGGATAACCTGTTATCGAATTTACATTAGTAAAATCAGCAACCACTTCTACGGTTTTATCTGTGGGGTCAGATATGTCATGTGAAAGAATACTCAGGCCTCCATTCATAGGCATTCGATATAAAATATCAGGGTTAGTTGAATGCCAGTTAATTTCAACATCAAAGCCACCTAAACTGACCTGCCGAATATGGGAAAGATCTTCAGTGTTATACAAATGCCAAAAACCGTCATTAGCGACAACAATAAATTTTGAACTATCCGCATTAAAGGCCTGACTTCTGGCATAAAAAGGAATTGCAAAATTCGTTACGCTATCTTTCTGCCAGTCTGTTGCCCGAGTTACGCAGGTTTTAAATACAGGATCCGTATAGCGAACGCCCTTCCTCGGTTTTTGACTTTGTAGTGATGCGCTTGGTACCGCATTAACATCACCCATTACTGGCGTAAAATCTGGCTTGTAAAAACCCGCACAAACCCCGAGCCCAACACCCTCACCAACTCCCGGGATATCTACAATCGGTGGAACATTGTTGATACTATCTGTACTACCCGTGCAAGCCGGTAAAGAAATAGCCATTAAAACAATAATAGATATAAGCTTAATCATATGTATCTCCTTACACCTTAATTTTTTTTCATTTGTTGGTGCTTTCACACCCATGTATCACGTTCAAAAAGTGGAACCTTGCCACTATTCTTAGTTGCTATTTTATCAGATACTGGTGGCTCTTCAATTCTGGACTTCTGCTTACTATTAAGTATATGATAATACTTGAATGTAATAGCTGCATAAATCCAGTACAAACCCATAACTTCACCTGAATAAATAAGACTATTATAAGCATTCACCATAACGATAACAATTGTAGCACCCGCAATACCCAATCCATAGGCACGCATTTCATGACCTCTGGATAATGAGAGGCTGGTGAAGAAAAATCCCATCAGCATAAACAACAAAACAATACCGCTAATAATAGAACCTTCTGTAGTAATTAATATGAAATGATTATGTGCATCACGGGCTGTTATATCAGCAGGCATTAAGGGATCTATACGATCCTTAAACTGATTAAACCCAACGCCCTGTGGACTTTCTGCCATTAAAATATAAGCACGATTCCAAATTTCAAAACGACTTTTCGCAGAATGCTCCAACTGCTCTTCACCGGTGTCAGAGCTGGTTTCCACTGTACTTTCAAGTCGTTTTGTAACCGTCTCAGGTGCCCATAAACTAAAATTTGCAACCATTAAAACAATGAATATGGATAAACTTTTATGTCTAAATATAGATATAAAAAAACAAGACAATGCTAGTGCGCCTAACGAAGCCCTGGAATAGGTATAAAATACACTTAGCAGACCCATCGCAAAAACTGAAAAGTAGATTGTTCTTATAAAGAAACTCTTAGCATATAAAGCCAGAGAAAAAACAAATGCACTGGTCCACGACATAAACAAGCCAGCATAATTGGAAGCTGCTTCATCATCACCAAATGGGCCTGCGGCACGTTTTCCACTACCTAATCCAAAATCAAGTGTTTCTCGTAAAATTTCCAGTGCAACAATAAAAGTAACAAATACAAAAGCATATTCAAATAGTTTAATCTGTTTTTCATGATCAAAATAATTGGCATAAATAAAGTATAGGAGTGAATACGATACTGCTGTTTTAAAGATTACAATATCGTCAAATAAGTGAGCAGACCCATTTAACACTGCCAGTAACAATGAATAACTAAGCATGAAATAATATAAACGAATACGGTTTTTTAAAGGTGACTGATAATCAGATTTAAATTTTTTCAAAGCAACAATATAAACTGCAATTTCCAGAAGTGTAAAAACGTTAATACCTGGAATCCCCAGACCACGAATTAAATGCGCAGATAATGGAATATAAACAATTAATATCAAAAACAAAACATTTACATCTTTTTGATCCTTAAAAATTTTCATTGCTAGAGGTCTTATTCCGAATTTTCAAGCCAGGCCTGAAACATTAAAATTTTCCACATAAAAAAATTATGATCATATTGATTAGATTTATGTTGATCCCATATCCGGTGAATATATTCGGTGTTTAAAAAGCCCTGTTGATTCATTTTAGACTTATCGAGTAGATTTTCTGCCCAATCAATTAAAGGCGACTTAATCCACTCTCCCACTGGCACAGCAAAACCCATTTTAGGTCTATCAAACATATGCATTGGAACATATCTGGACAATAGATTGCGTAATATATATTTTTCTTTGCCGTTATGTATTTTCATCGACATGGGAATTGACCACGCAAACTCTACAACTCTATAATCTAAAAGCGGCACACGAGACTCGAGACTCACACCCATACTGGCTCTGTCAACTTTTACCAGTATATCATCCACAAGGTAACCTAACTGGTCATATAACATCAATCGATTATACGGGTCGGTAATTTCTGGCCCAAAGATGGGATTAGTTAAATTGACCGGTGGAATAACAGGGCTATTTTTCATAATCTGCATTACGCTTGAATCAGTCATAAGGTGACGATAAACATCATCAACAGATCGGCATTTTGCGAGTAATCTTGCAAGGGTCTGTAATTTACCAATACCTAATGGTTGCAACATATTTAACAGCATGGAAACCACTGGTTTTACACTATTAGGAATTTTATTTATTTTATTCCATAAAGGAATAGTATCTAAATAGCGATCATATCCACAAAAAAGCTCATCACCACCATCCCCCGATAAAACAACAGTAACCTTATCTCGAGCCATTTCAGAGACTAAATACGTTGGTATTTGAGATGAATCTGAAAAAGGTTCATCATACAAAAAAGGCAATTTTGGAATTACATCCATTGCCTGTTCAGGTGTAACGTATAGTTCTGTATGATTGGTACCTAAATGCTCAGCAATTTCTTTAGCAAAATTAGCTTCGTTATATTTTTTTTCGTGGAAACCAATTGAAAAAGTTTGCACAGGTTTATCTGAAACATCCTGCATAATAGCAGTAACTAATGACGAATCTATACCACCCGATAAAAATGCACCTAATGGCACATCAGATAACATTCTATGTTTTACAGAATCTTTAAGTAAGTTTTGTAACTGATCAGTAGCAGAGTTTAAATCACCTGAAAATGCAAAGTTTATATTTTCAGCTGCTTTTTCAGAGACAGACCAGTAACAACTAATAGAATAATTAATTTCATCCGGCTTACCTAAATCCAGCTTAAGCAGATGCCCCGGTTCCAGTTTATAAACATCATTGTATATGGAATGTTTACCCGGTATATTTCCGTTATTAAAATATAATGCAACTGATTCAGTATTAATTGATAACTCTAATGCGGGGATTGATTTTAGCTCCTTGAGTTCAGAAGCAAATATAAAACTATTTTTTATATTTGCAAAATAAAGTGGTTTTTTACCCAACCTGTCTCTGGCCAGGGTTAAATGTTTATTTTGCTTATCCCATACTGCAAAAGCAAACATACCATTAAATTTGCAGACAGCCTTATCAATTCCCCAGTGAGATATAGCTTCAAGAATAATTTCAGTATCAGAATGGCCGCGAAAAACAGTATTAAATTCTGCACTTAATTCGTCTGCTATTTCCTTAAAGTTATAAACCTCACCATTATAGGTAATTGCAAATTGCTGATTAGAAGAGTGCATGGGTTGCGCTCCCTCTTCTGATAAATCTATAATTGAAAGGCGTTTATGACCTAAGCCAACACGAGCAGCTTCATCAATCCAGAGACCATCAGCATCGGGACCACGATGATTAATAACATCAAGCATTGCCTGGATATTTTGATCCAGAGGACCAAGATTATTTTTATAATCTACAATTCCAGCTATTCCACACACTTATCAAATTCCTTTAATTAATTCAAAACAAAAAAGCTATTTTTTCATTAAGTCATTAATATACCAGTCCATCGCCAAATCCAGGCCTTCATCAATTTTAAATTTAGGGTCAAAGCCAATTAATTTTTTTGCCTTGGATATATCAGCACGTGAATGTCGCACATCACCCGCTCTAAAATCCTGATATATAGGATCTGGAATTTGCAAATCTGGTAATCGATTCTGTAAAATATTTCTAATACTATTGAATAATTCAGTTAGCGTCGTCTGATCATTAAGTGCGACATTATAAACCTGATCAACCGCTTCAGGATCATCTGCCAATGCAGACAAAATATTGGCTTCAACAGTATTTTCAATGTAGCAAAAATCACGACTTGTTTCACCATCACCATTGATATAAACCGGCTCATTATGCAACATTGCTGCAACCCATTTTGGAATAACTGCGGCATATGCACCGTCTGGATCCTGACGAGCACCAAAAATATTAAAATAACGCAAGCCTATAGTTTTAAAACCATATGTACGCGCAAAAACATTTGCATATAATTCATTAACATATTTGGTCACTGCATAGGGAGATAATGGGTTGCCAATATTAGGCTCCTGTTTGGGAAGATCTGGATGATCACCATAAGTAGAGCTTGATGCAGCATACACAAAGCTTTTAACCTCGGCATCTTTAGCCGCCACAAGCATATTTAAATAACCAGAAGTATTTGTGTTATTAGTCCGAATTGGATCTTCAATAGAACGCGGAACTGATCCCAAAGCAGCCTGATGTAGTACATAATCAACGCCTTCACATGCTTTTTTGCAATCATCTAGTACTTTTATATCACCAGTAATTAAATTAAAATTTTCCCACTGCGTGTCTGAGACCAAAGCTTGAACTTTATCAAGGTTATGCTGATGACCTGTCTCAAAATTATCCAGGCCAACGACTTTTTGATTATGCTTTAAAAGTGTTTCTAATAAATTTGAACCGATAAAACCAGCAACTCCAGTTACCAGCCAGTTACTTTGATTAGTTTTTAAAAATTCTAATTTTTCATCAAATTTTGTCATCATTAATTCCTAAAATTATAAACGTCCATCAACATCAGAAACATCTAGTAAATACTTAATATCATATAATACATGATTAGATTTCCCACAGGCGTGTATCTTTTCCGCACCCATTTCCGCAAATTCGTTATGAGATACTGCAATAATTATTGTGTCGTAAGTATTTTCCTGAGGCGCTTCAATTGGAGAAATATTATATTCATGTTTTGCCTCGGCTTTATCAACCCAGGGATCATATACATCTATATGTGCACCATACTCGCTTAACTCATCAATAATATCTGTGACTCGAGTGTTACGTAAATCAGGACAATTTTCCTTAAATGTTAAGCCCATAATAAGAACTTTAGATTCACTGATATGTATACGTTTTTTCAACATAAGTTTAACAATTTCAGAAACCACATAATTACCCATATTGTCATTAAGCCTGCGACCAGCCAAAATCATTTCAGGGTTATAACCTATTTCCTGAGCTTTGTGAGTTAAGTAATATGGATCAACACCGATACAATGTCCACCAACAAGACCAGGTCTAAATGGTAAAAAGTTCCATTTTGTACCTGCCGCTATTAAAACTTCTTCCGTATCAATATTAAGTCGATTGAAGATTAAAGCGAGCTCATTTATTAATGCGATATTAACGTCACGCTGAGTGTTTTCTATAACCTTAGCTGCTTCTGCTACTTTAATTGAACTTGCTTTATGAGTTCCTGCAACGATAATTTCATTGTAAAGAGCATCGACAAAATCACCTGTTTGGGGGGTTGATCCAGCGGTTACTTTTTTGATAGTAGTGACACGGTGCTCTTTATCACCGGGATTGATACGCTCTGGACTGTAACCTGCAAAAAAATCTTCATTAAATTTAAGACCAGAGATTTCTTCAATTACAGGAATACAATCTTCTTCCGTTGCACCAGGATATACAGTTGATTCATAGATAACAACATCACCCTTTGATACCACCTCTCCCAACATGCGACTTGCGCTAATCAGGGGAGTTAAATCAGGGTTCTTGTTTTTATCAATAGGTGTAGGCACCGTGACGATATATACATTACAAGTCTTAAGATCATCAACAGATGTCGTATAATTGAGTAATTTTGCATCAGTCAGCTCTTCATTAGTCGTTTCAAGCGTACTATCAACACCCGATAAAAGCTCGTTTATTCGTTTAATATTTATATCGAAGCCCAAAACATCCATTTTTTTGCCAAATTCTACAGCTAATGGCAAGCCTACGTAGCCTAGACCAATTATGGCCAATTTTGTTTCAGATAATGTCATTTGATACTCCTTAAATTAAGCTTCTATACGATACAAAAATTAATGCTTAATTTTACTATAAAAACACTCATCGAGTTATTAAATTTATCAACAAAATACAATACCTGATTAAAGGTAATAATTAATCTGTCTAATCAAATTTTTTCGATATAAAACTGTATACAGGCTCAAGCCTGATTATATACGCAAACACAATAAAACAAATCAATAAAGGAATAAATGGAGTTAATTTAAGTATTAAACCACATCCAGAAACATCACAAATTTTAGACCCCATCCACGAATATAATGCAATATATATAAAAATTGACAGAGCCGAGATAACCAGAAGTTTAAAAGGCTTAAACACAAATTCCAGTAAATAGTTAATGTTATATACTTTATATAACAACAAGGATGATAACAAACACTGCAATGTTAAAGATATTGCAGTAGCATAAGCAATGCCCTTGATGCCAAATTTAGGCGCTAATAAATAATTAAACAACACATCAAATAACACACCTGTTAAACCTATATATATTGCATACCATGATTTTTGTGCCGCGTGCAAAACTCTGTAGTTAAAATAAGTTACCCCCTGCATTAACAAACCCAATGCAAGAGCAGATACAACTGAGCTGGTTAAAACAGAATCAGAAAAACTAAAGGCACCACGTTCAAAAATTATTTGTACCAGATTAAAATTAGCCGCAACTAAGTACAAGGTAGCCGGCAAAAGAATAAAAATAATTAACTGCAAACCCTGTTGATAAACTTTGATACCTTCTGCTATATTAGATGTAGCAAAGTACTTTGAAAGTCGAGGATAGAATGTTTGAATTACTGCATTTCCAAACACTTCCATTGGTAGAAAAGCTAATAATACGGCATAAGTTAAAATTGAAATCGCACCCTCATCCTCATAAGATGCAAACCACTGATCAGCTATACCAATAAAAACTGCCCCCATATAGCCAACAATTAGAGGTAGTGCACCTGATAAAGGTTTAACAAAATCAGGGTGGAAAAATTCAAACTTAAACCGAATATACTTAGTAATAACATTAAAATTTGAAACAATCAGAATAGTCAGTTGAATTGAAAAACCCGCTATAATTGCATATACCACAATTGAAATATCGTCAAGATTTTCCACCGTCAAACATACAAAAATAATTAATGAATTAACAACTATGCTTTCAATTGCAGTTAAATAAAATTTTTCATAAGCATTTGCAATAGCAACGAGCAAACTAGAAAAACCCATTATAAGAGTTGCGAATGCCATATACCTGAATAATATTGATGCATTTTCAGAAACTTCTAACGATAATCCCGGTGCAATAATATTAACAATATTTGATGACATATAATAGAGAACAAAAAATAACAAAATATTAAAAACAATAACTACTGTTATAAAAGTATTTATACCGTTCCAGGATTCTTTATTATCCCGATCAGATTTTAGAAACTGAGGAATAAAGACTGTTGAAATAATTATAGTAAATATAGAAGGAAATATTGTCGGTAAAGAATAAGCGACCCAAAAAGCATCTAGTACACCAGTTGCACCAAAAGTAGCCGCAATGACTAAAGTCTTAACGAAACCTAATGATTTTCCAAAAAGGTTAATTAATGTGACAAAAAATGTTTTTGTATGTATTGCGCTCATTTAAATCAGTTGTATCTTGAATACATACTCATGCAACGCTTAAGATCAGCTAGAGAAGTTTCTGGCATACCAATTCGTTCAATCTCAAAAGGATTGAATTTATAATTAACACCACTATCTGTACTAACAGCATACTTAAACCCGGCATCTTTAACCAATCGAACGATCTCGTCACTCTTAAATCCAGCAGGATATGCAAAGCCATTTACATCTTTGCCTAGTAGATCGGTCATTACAGATTTAGACTTTTCAATTTCATATCTGGCCTCATTTAAAGTCAAGCTAGTTAAATCTGGATGAGTTAATGTATGGGCTGCGATATCAACACCAGCATTACTTATATCAATGACCTGTTGTTCCGATAAATGCCCTACCAGCGGTTCCTGTTTATCTCCAAGCAATCTCGAAATAATCTCTTTAATAAAACCATTGTCTTTATAACGTTGACTCTTCCATAAAGAAAATAAAAAATTACTTACGGCACTATGATGTGCACCTTTTATATTTACTGGAGATTTGACATCATTAATGCCTAAGCCTGACAAATCCAGGTGAGTATTATCACTGGCCTTTATTGCATTGATTATTGAGTCCCACCAGTAATTTGAACTATCACTAAATATTTTTGAACAAACAAATATTGTGCTCGACAGGTTATACTTATTGACTATTGGTAAAGCAACATCTAGATTATCACGATAGCCATCATCAAATGTTAAAGTTATATAATTGGTATTGTCCAATTCAATGTCCTGTCTTTTTTGACAATATTCAAACAGGGATATATCCGTAAAATTTTCTGCGAAAAAATCAAGCTGCTGCTCAAATGTTTTTTCCGTAACACACATTCCAAGATTATATGGGTCATCCTGCGGATCATTGATTATACGATGATACATAGGTACAAAATATTTATGTTTACCATTTTTAATATTTTTATCATATATTTTAAATCTGTCAATTATTCTCGGTACTGTGGATTTATATATATCCTTCAGTTTTTTTTTCATTACATTCCTTGGTTATACTTAAGTGACCAGCGCTCAAAGCAAAGAATTTGCCAAAGCAACTCACTGTTATCCTTGATATCGTTTTCATGCTGAATAATTAATTTGTTAATATAATTATAATCAAATATTTCAGAATTTGATTTAGATGCAATAATATCCAGAAGCATATTTTTTAAATCATGCTTAAACCATTCTTTAAGCGGTATAGCAAAGCCACGCTTTTTACCTTTCACAATACTTTTTGATACATAATCAGAAGCAATATCTCGTAAAATTATCTTGCCCGTTTTATGACTTGTTTTAAATTTTTCAGGTATTGTTGCTGCATATTCCAACAAATTACTGTCTAAAAATGGTGATCTGAGCTCAATTGAATTCCCCATACTCATACGATCTACTTTTACCAGAATATCATCCAGCATATAAGATTTTATATCACCATAATATATTGATTCTAGTTCTGTTTTTTGAGTAGTAAATAACTTTTTAAATGTGTCAAATGTACTATATTCACTTGAAGTACGCAGTAAATCACTTAAGGTTCTGTCACTACATAAAGCAACTTCTTTGAGGTAATTAACTGGAAACTCAGAATTAGCTCTTCTGAGAACACTTTCAATTTTGGCCCCATAAGAGGGTATTCTGGAGGCGATGTGATAAAGCATTTCATTATCGGGCACAATAGATTTTATTCTGTTGTTAACAAGATGTCTTGAATAACGCTTATAGCCACCAAAACATTCATCTCCACCATCTCCCGTTAGGACCATTTTTACATGCTCTGACGCTAATTTACTAACATAGTACGTTGGTAAGGAAGATGAATCAGCAAATGGTTCATCATAAAAGTCAATAAACTCGTCATATATATCCAGGCAATTTTTATCAATTACAAATTCTGTATGCTCAGTACCTAATTTATTCGCAATATGCCTGGCATCATTAAGCTCACTAAACTCATCAACATCAAAACCAATAGAAAAAGTTTTAACCGGAATATCCATCTGCTCCTGCATCATTGACACAATGATACTAGAATCTATTCCACCACTTAAAAAAGCGCCGAAAGGAACATCACTTACCAGTCTTCGTTCAACCGATTCAAAAAGAATCTGTTTAGAATTTTTTCGATAATTATCATAGGTATCATTAGTTGAATTAAAACTAATATCCCAATACGATGTAATTTTAAAGTGATCTTTTTTAATAACGGCGAAACTAGCGGGAGGTAATTTTTTTATATCTGTATAAATAGTTCTTGGCGTAGGAATATAACCAAGAGTGAAATAATCCTTAACCGCCATATCATCAATTTTTTTATCTGAAATATTTGAAGGATAAATTGCTTTAAGCTCTGAAGCAAATACAATCGTATTATCTTTAGCACAATAATAAAGTGGTTTTTTTCCTGTTTTATCTCTGGCAATTACAAGCTCATCTGTATTTTTATTCCAGATAGCAAGCGCAAACATACCATTAAACTTTACAAAGCTATCCACTCCGTATTCTACAAAGGAATTTAGCAAGACTTCAGTATCAGAATGAGTTTTAAAACTATAACCCTTAGTTTCCAGATCTAATCTAATCTCTTTAAAGTTATAAATTTCACCATTGTAAGTTAATATAAAATTTTTATCTTCACTCACCATTGGCTGCTTACCACCCGATAGATCAATTATACTTAATCGTCGGTGGCACAATACCAAATTGTCTTCATAGTGATACCCAAACTCATCAGGCCCTCTATGAGAAATTGAGTCACACATAGTTTTAACAACTTCTTTTGTGTGCTGAAGTTTCCCTTTAAAATTAATTATTCCGACAATACCGCACATTCAACTATCCCGATATATTTCTTTAAATTTATCTGTTACTACACTTATAGTTGCATTATCTTCTATATACTCCCTAGAATGAACTCCATATTCATTAAGTATTTCACTAGAAGTTTCAAAAAGCTCAAATATAATTTCATTTAATTTTGCATTATCGCCATAATCAAATAGCCAGCCATTAAAACCAGGCTTAACAAGATCTTCTGTACCACTCACTCGCGTACCTATTACAGGCAGTGATGATGCCATATATTCAAGAAGCGTATTCGATAAGCCTTCATGCATTGAAGGTAGTACTCCAAAATCTGCCGCTAAAGTATATCTATTAACATCTGATTGGGCACCAAGCATAAAAATATTATTATTTAAATCATTATCATCTATTAATTTCTTGATTAACTGTTCATGAACTCCAGAACCGATAATAATAAGTTTATGTTTAAGGCTATTTTTATTGGTGGCACACCAGATCTTTAAAAAATCATATATGCCTTTTTCAGGAGCTAATCTACCAACATACAGACCAACTACATCATCAGCCGTAATCCCATTAATATCTAGCATTGACCTGTATTCTGATTTAGATGATATTGAAGTATACTTGTCTGTATCTACCGCATTTGGTAAATATAGTATTTGAGAATCTTTAAAACCGAATTTTTTTAAATTATTACATATATATTTACTTGTCGCCTGAGCGTGAGTCGCCAATTTAATAGAAAATCTATTAATAATATTAAAAAAATTATACTTATGTGACTCAGACAATATACCTTTATTAACTTCTGTCCAACCCGTCATTTTAACAATAACCAGCTTATTAAGCACATAGCCCATTAGACTTGATACAGCAGACATACTTCCTGCAATATGAGAATGTATAATCTGATAATTATTTCGCTCGATATAGAGATAGAATGCAAGTTTATACAATAAAATTAATTTGCCAATAACTGATATTTTAGGATATGGTATTCGAAGAATATCAACACCATTAAAATTATCATTTTTAATCTGTATACCAAAATCAACCATAGGAGACACAACAAGACAGTCAAACTCCTTATTTAGCTCATAACACAGTGTAAGCACCTGACTCTCAGCCCCGCCTCCACCAACGGCAGGTACTGCACCCTCTATAATCATTAGCACCTTTTTTTTCATAAGTGTTTTCTTAACCATAACTCTAGATTAATTATTATCCAAATTTCCTGCGAATAATCCCATGTACCCTTAATATGCTTATCAAGCAATTCAAGACAAAATTTATAATTAAAAATATCACGCTCTATAAACATATCAGAATTAAATATATCTTTAGCGAGTTCAATAAATTTAGTATTTGTTTTAAACCAGACACTTAATGGAACACCAAAACCTTGCTTTTTTTTATAAAGTATTTCCTGTGGTGTAAACTCAGCAACAGCTTTCTTAAAGCCATAGCGTTTTTCAGATCCATGTATTTTAAGATTTTTTGGAATTGTTGCCATAAACTCAACAAGTTCCCTATTAAGAAAAGGATATAAAACATCAATATCATTAGTGCCGCATGATGTGTTAACTTTCATTAAATCGTTTTCAGCAATAGCCATAAGCTGATCAAGCTGCATCAGCTTATTTAACTCTTCATCAGATTCACAATAATCATAGTTAGCTTTAACCACTTCTAATGACGACCATTTATTTAGATTATTACGAAAACCACTAGAAAGTAGCTCTTCATAATAGTCAGATGAGAAAGAATCATCTAAATAAAAACGTTTAGGATTTTGAGTATTCGAACGTTTTATAAAATTTTTAACTCTATTAATTAACCGATTAGAAGACCCTGGAATTATTGATACTAATGTTTCTAATGGCCATTTAATAAAGCCAGGAAGGTTATAGTATTTTTGAAAATATTCATCTTTAGCATATCTTTCATTTCCACCAAAAATTTCATCTCCACCGTCACCTGCAATCATTACATCGTTATTATCATTTGATGACAACTTGGCACAGTAATATGTTGCAAGAACTGATGAATTACCAAATGGCTCCTCGAACTCTCCACTCAATTCAAATATAAGCTCATAAACTTCATCTGCAGAGAGCTTATATTTAGTTGAATCATGCTTTAATACTTTTTGAGCAATATCTACAAACTCTAACTCACTATATTCTTCTTCATAGAATCCAATAGAATAAGATTTTAATTGACCATCAGAGTTTTTAGACAGAACAGAAGTTATAGATGTGCTATCAGTGCCCCCACTTAAAAAAGTACTGTTCTTATGTTTTGTTTTACATTGAAGAATGGCTTTTACAAGTGAACTTTTAATTTTATCAACCAGAATATCTTCGCCACCCTCCTGAACAGGAGTGTAATTTATATTCCAGTATCTATTTATTTCTGTCTTTTTGGAATCTGTATTTACCTCAATAGATTGAGCAGCACCCAATTTTGAAACTGCTTTATAAATAGTATATGGAGACGGTATATAACAAAAATTTAGATAATGATAAATTGACTCTTTTGAAATTTGATCATCACTTATTACACTCTTAATAACCGACAAAGAATCACTAACATTAAACCCTTCATCTAAAGCATAATAAATATTTACATTTTTAAATAAATCGGTATACGCCTTAAAGACATTAGTTTTAAAATTAAAGAAAATAAAACAGTATTTATTACTTAAAGCCTTATAGTCAAAAGTATTTGATGAGAAATGCGATTCAACAACACTTGAAATTATATCCTCACTTAATAAATCAAGCGATTTAGCTTGCGAGTAATAGATACAAACATCATCACCAGACTGAACTATATTCACAAGTTCATTAAACATAAAAACGAGCGAACCAAATTCTTTTATAGAATTATATTTAAATTTATTACTGTTATTTATGTTATCAGTAATATAAAACATACTTGTCATATTATTTCTCGTATAGTTCCTGGTATTTTTTACACATTGATTCAATAGAAAATGTATTTTTTATTGTTTCACTCGCATTGGTAATGCAATTATGATACTTGTTTCTATCATTAATTATTGCATCAATATTATTAACCAAATCAGAAAGATTACCATTTTTAAAAAGTAAGCCGGTATCATTATTTTTAACCAGTTCTTTGTTACCATCTGCATCAGAAACAAGTACTAGTAATTCATGGGTAAATGCCTCAAGTATTGCATTAGAGAGGCCTTCTCTTAATGAAGGATGAACTAATAAATCAGCATTTTTCATATAAAAATCAACATTAGACTTTTCGCCTAATAACTCAATATTATTAGTATTAATTTTTTTGATTTTTTTTTCAAGGTTTTTCCTGTCAGGGCCTTCACCTATTATTAACAACTTAAGATTAGAACATTTCTTATTAAGCTCATTCATGGCATCAATTAGCAAACTGTTATTTTTACCTTCAATTAGCCTGCCCACGGACAATAAATAGAAGGTATTTTTATCAAAATCATAATCCTCTAATATGATATTATTAAAATCAGTATTTATACCATTATAGATAAGTTGAAAATTTTCTTTATTACACCACATTTTTGTTCTGGCATAATCGATACCTGCTAATGAGTTACCGACAACCTTATATGAAAAACATGAAAAAATAGATTTCATAAACCAGTGCTTAAACTCATACCATTCATAAACTCCACGTACTGACGTTATAAATCTATTAGTTGGGGACATAACATAAGCAACAAACCCCCAAAATTCGGCAGATATAGCAAACGACTGAATAACATCAAATTTATTACTACGAACAAACGAAATCAAATTCATAATAAATTTGAAATCAAATGTGCCTTTTTTTGAAATCTTAGTAACCTTAATATTGTTCTCACGCAACTCATCTATGAGTGGAGATTCATTTATAAAGTAAAGTAACTCAATATTAATATTTGTCTTATCAATATTTCGTAATAAATTCGTAATTTGGCGCTGCGTTCCACCCAATTCCATTTCATCAGTAATTAACAGTACACGTTTTTGCACAATTATTCCTTAATAAAACCCAGTAACTTATTGGCCTCAACATTTATATTAAAATCACTTTCAATAGTCTTCCTTGCATTTTTTATAAGCTCCTGCTTTTCAGCATCTCCCATCTTTAATACCATATCTATCGCATCTGCTAATTGGGCCGCATTCTTTTGCTCTACAAGGAACCCATTAATTTCGTTTTTTATCAACTCAGGAATACCTGACACATAAGTTGATATAACAGGTGTACCAAGCGCCATGGATTCCATTAATACAACAGGAATACCGTCCATGTTTCCCGATGATGTTTTAATGCTTGGCAGAACAAACATATCAGACTTTTGCATAAGATTTCGTATTTCATTTTGAGGCTTTGCAGAATGAAAAATGACGTTATCATTTAGGTCGAGATTGTTTGTCTGTGCCATTAACTCATCCCGAAGCTCTCCAGAGCCAACAATATTACAGCTTATTGAAATATTTTTTGATCGCAATATAGATATAGCATCAATTAAATATTTGCACCCTTTGATTTCATCAAATCGGCCAACGGCCAGGATATTAAATTCCTTATTACAGTTTTCAATCAGATATTCATCCAAATCAATAGCGCAATGCACAACTTTAATTTTTGATGAATCAATGCCCTTGAGTTTATTTAAGAGCGAGACATTAAAATTAGAAATAGTAACACTAAACTTACTTGCGTTTACTTTATCTTTTATAAAATGATTTTCTAAAAATATATCATGTGCGTGGGAAGTAAAGCTGAACGCCTTACCCGTCAATTGAGAAATCAACATTGCTGCAGTAGACGGATATGTAGCCCAATGAGCATGTATATGATCAATGTGATCGATTTCTTGAATAACGCTAAGGGTCCTTAATATAGTGGATATGTTTTTTAATAGCGTTATAGGGCTATGCCAAAAAGAAACAATATTTTTTAAAAACCATGTAAGAATCAAAATAGGATGTAAAATAAAATACTTCAATAACGAGACAAATTGTGAAAAAACTCCCTTTGTATAAATAACAGTATTAACACTTTTTATATCATTTTCCTGAACAAACTCCTCAGTATTGCCACGCAGAGAAAGCACATCTATATTTACTCCCTGTTCTTTAAAATATTTCATTTCTCTTACAATGAAAGTTTCAGACCAGCAAGGGTATAGTGATACCACATATAGTAAATTCATTTTATTTCCATAAGTATATATTTTTGTTTTTTATATATTCAATACAACCTAGTAATGCATAATAGTTAAGCTGCAAAAATGCATGATTAATTTTTATAACTTTATACAAAAACTTAATTTTAATACCTTTGATATATGTAAATAGAAAAACTAAAGCCACAAGCAACAATAATAACTTATAAAAAAGGCCGTAATTAAATATCGTTAAATAAAATAAAGCTATTAATGTAATAGCTAGAATAAATGGCGACATTAATCTAAGTACTTTATGACTAAAATACTGAAAAAAAGTTGGGTTTAAAATCGGACTTAATAACCACTTATTCATTGATATAAGCTGGTAATTACCGGCAATAGTTCTAATTTTTCTCTTACGCTCGATCGCCTCATCAACCGAAGCATCATCATAAATTACTGCTTGAGGCTCAAATAAAACCCGATAACCATTTTTAATCACTGTCATTGGTACATAAACATCATCCAGTATGGTACCTTCTTTGATTTGAGGCATTAAATCTTTTTTAATAGCGTAAAGAGCGCCGGTAACTCCCTGAACTGAGCCAACTTTGCTCTCAGCCTTTCTAATCATTTTTTCATATTTCCAATAGAATCCAGCATTTTCTATGGTTTGATTAATATCTGAAGATTCTCTGTAAACTAGTTCACCACTTACAGCTCCTACATTATCATTTGATAAATTTGATACCAATTCTTTAATTGCATTTTGTTCTACTGTTTGTCGTACATCCATTAATATCAAAATATCATTATGAGCTGCCGCTACAGCTCTATTTACACATTCTGCTTTTCCCAGCCTTTCTTTTGACTCAATTAATTTTATTGATGAATGTTTTCTAATAATACTTGCTGTAGCATCATTTGAACCGTCAGTAACAATAATCACTTCGATTAGATTATCGGGATAATTAAGTGAGAATAAATTATCTATCTTTTTTTGAATTAACTTTTCTTCATTATAAACACTAATAATAATTGTAATAGACGGCAGAAATTCATAATTTTTATCAGGATTAGATTTTATTTTAGATAACAAATACACAATACTCGGATAACCGATATATATATAAACCATTACAAGCACTGACACCCAGAAAACTATACTCATGATCTTACTTTTTTTCTTCCATCGAATCAGCTATTCTTTTTAATTGTCTGGATATCTCAACAAGCGCTCTTGTTGCAATTGGGCTATAAACCTGATGCATAAAACCAGCTGACTTGTCCTCAGAGTTTAAAATATCCATAGAACCGAAATTAAACATGTCTTCATTTTTTGACTGGTGATCCTCTTTAACTTCCGAGTATTTTCTCCATTGAAGTTCTTCTATGGCACTATCTAAAACACTTTGTGTCACTTCATAAACACCATCTGCAAATGCACATGTTAGGGATGTATCACATAAGGTATTAATCAACCTGGGTATTCCACCTGAGTATTCAAACACAGTATGCATAATATTTTTAACAAAAATCTCTTTATCAATACCAGCGACTTTCATACGGAAAAGTATATATTCCGCAGTTTCTTCTTCTGTTAACGGTCTAACATGATATCTTAAGCTCACTCGCTGTAAAAGTTGTTCCATATCAGGAGACTCTAAAATCTGATTTAATTCAGGTTGGCCTACTAAAATGACATGAAGAATTTTTTCTTTTTGTGTCTCAACACTTGAGAGCATCGTTATTTCTTCTAATACTCTCTTACTTAAATTTTGTGCATCATCAATTATCAGTAGTATTCGCTTCCCGTCTAAATAATTATTAACAAGAAACTGGTTAAGCATGTTTAATAATTCAACCTTTTTAGCACTAAAAGGATTTAAACCGAACTCGACTAAAATGGCCTGTAATAATTCAACCTCATCGAGCTGTGTTTGAAATATTTTTGCTACAAGTACATCATCATCTAACTCAGATAATAATTTTTTAATTAAAGTAGTTTTACCTGAACCAATTTCACCCGTAATTACAACAAAACCTTCACGATTAAAAATAGCATATTCCATATATGCTTTAGCTCGAGAGTGAGCTGAACTCATATAAAGATAATCAGTATCAGGCGTTAACCTGAAAGGAAAATCATTTAACTTAAAGAAATCTGTATACATATTTATCCTTTAAATAGAAACATATTCTATTGATATTCGAATTCGAAGGTCATCATAAGACTGTAAATCTACAGTACTCTCTCGTGTTTCATCTTCAAGTGAAAACCGTAAATTAATTGTTCGCCTAAGTCTCATCCTGTACGCAAGGGAATATAACAAATCATCATCTACCCTTTCTGTTGCTAGTTCAGTGTATGAACTTTGAGCAAATCTTGCTGCAAACTGTAAACTTGATGTTGAGTTAAGAAAAGCGTCATATTGTATGGCAATACTATCAACATCAACATTAAGCTGTTTCTGAGTATTATATCGAGTTTCAAGATAACTCAATTGCATTACAATAAGTGATAGTGGTGTATTTCTTCTAAAGTTAACACCTGCACCAGTATCTCGATATAAATCTGACAATGAAGATGATGAAGAAAATGAAACTCCATCCGTATCTAACTGATCCAATAAACTTGTACTTGTATCTGTAGTTCTCTGAAATGTCTCAATTGCTATTGTGGAAGTTCTGGACTGACGCCCCTGTATTGATAAAAGATACCTTGGTTGATTTACACTTGCGATTGAGTCATCATCAAATAAAATATTAGTGACACCTGCTTCCAAATTAAAATCGTATAAGCCTCTCTGGTACTGAAACCCTAAAAAGCCATCGGTTCGATCAAAATTAGAGTTTAATGTTTGATTTTTATATACAACGATAGAATGTAAGCCATTTATTGATAATTCACTCGTTGGACCAACAGAATGGATATAAGATAGATCTGTTGTTAACCGGTTATTATCAGCTTCCTCCAACTGAACTTCTTCGTATATATAATTTTCAGCACGAATGCTCAGGTTTAAATTGTTTGAATTGTTAAACCTAAAATAGAAGTTTGGCCCAGTTAGAAATGCATTTGTATTAATTAAATTATTTGATGATGCGGCTGCCAATGGGTTAAGGGTAACTCTTGCAAATACATCTGAGAAATACCATTCAAATAGAGAAGGTTTTATTATAAGTGTAGACTCACCCGTTAGTGCCCCATTAACCTCATCATTTAATTGATCTTTTTTATAGTTAAGAAATTCCACATCAACATGTAACCTACTAACGTGTTCACTTGTATCTTCAGTATATGAAAATAATCCCCGAACAGAAGTTGACAGTTCATCACCAGGAGGATCTCTTACAAGATTTACGTTATCGTACGATGTAACACTAAATGCAGCTGCATAATCTATTTCTGCAGCGTGCAAAAATATAGGCGCACAAAAAATAATGGCCAAACAAGTGCGTCTATAGCTTTTACATTTGTTAAATTGCATCTGATAATTTGCTGCTTATTAATTTTTAGTTCTTTTACGAAATGATGGAACTCTGGGAACATCAGAAAATACAATTCCGGCAAATTTATCTTCACCTATGGATTCAACTGCTTCATTTATTTTATTCTGAGATGAGCTTCCATATGGAACAACTAAAATAACAAAGTCACACAGTTCACATAATATTCTTGAATCAGCTGATTCTGATATGGGAGCTGAATTTATAAATATATAACGATCAGAATAACGCCCAATTAAATCAGACACCAATGACCTCATTCGTAACGAAGTAAAATATTCATGCGCCACTTCTCGTGGTTGACCAGCAGGGATAGCTTTTAACCTCTGTATTCCAGTAGGCTGTATAACATCCTGAGCACTTATATCATCATTTTCCAGGTAATCAGTTAAACCAAATTCATATCGATGTTCCAGACAATGTTCAAATTGTGGATTACTAATATTACTATCAATAATTAGTGAGGTTTTACTTTCATCAAATGCAAAGGCTGTAGCTAAATTAACCGTAGTAAAACAACTGGAGTCTCCATCGACGGTTGAAGTTAACATCGCAACAAAATTTTTACCCTGACATTTTTGTATTAACTTAGTTCTTAAATCTCTGTATGTATTCGCCACTGTATTATCATGCATTTTTGAAGAAATAATCTTCATATTTGATAATTCAGTTGTTTCTAAAAGATCTCCATGCTCCATAAGACCGATTTCAGAAGCTGATGTTTTGTGCTGTATAGTTTCAATACCGGTTAAATCTGCCTTAACCAGTTCCTTTGCATTCGAATCTACTTTCGCACCAATAACTGATAGTTGCTTAGATTTTGCCTTATTTAGTGCATCTTCGATCTTGCTCATCTTACAATTGTCCTGAATATTTTAGCCAGCCTACATAAGCATATATTACAAAAACCATGAAGACACCTAGCACAAGAAATACAATATTAATCTTAATACTCTTACGTTCAATATTATTTGAAATATGATTTATTTCAGCTAAAACAGGCAAATGCATTTCTTTAGTTATAATCTTTGAAAACCTAACTTTAGAATCAAAATTTAATAAAACATAGATCAATGCTAACGGTATAGTCAAACCTAAAATTAATCCCGCCATTACAAAATGTATAAATCTTATGCTGGTAGGTAAAAGAGGAATTTTTGCTGGTTCCTGAATCAAAAAGATTGATCCTTTTTGCTCTTCATCAAGACTTTTTGAAACACGCGCATTTTCACGTCTACGTAATAAATCCTGATATATTTCCTGATTAACTTCATAATTTCTTGTTAACTTGGACAATGTAGCGGCTGAATTGTGTATGCGACGAGTTCTACTAAACTCCTCCTTTAACATTCTTTTCATTTCATTCACTCTAGCATTAAGAGTTGCTATTTGAGTTTCAGATGATGAAGCACGACTGCGAAGCTGTTGATACAAAGGATTTAAAACTCTCGATTCATCAATATATGTCTCACCCGAATTCTTTGCATTTAATTTTGCTCGTTCTCGCCTCTCTACTTCCTCTATTAGGGACTTTTTTAAATCTTCAATCTGGTACTTAATACGAACGATTTCAGGATAAGTATCCTTATAATCCAGACGCAAGGTTTCCAGTTCTGATTGTAAATTAGAAATTTTACGCCTGTATTGCCCCTCTCTGGATTGACTTATCGTAATAGCCGCCTCACCTGACAACTGTTTTTTTAATGACTCGAGCTTTATTTGCTCTTCACGTAACTCAAGCTTTGTAGATTCAATTTCAGCTTGTAAATTATTAACTCGTGCAGAAACTTCCCTTTCGGCATCAGATCTTGAGTCTGGATTTTCCGATCTAAATTTCTTCAGTTTTTCTTCTACGTCTGTTAATTTATCAAGGTACTCATTCACCTGTTTTTCAATAAAATCATATGCAGCCGTGCTTTCTTCTATTTTTGAGTTTTCACCTTCGTGAATAAATAATTCAGCCATAGTTTTAACAGTTATATATGCCCGCATTGGTTTTTCATCATCATATTCAATGCGGATTAAGTTAGCTCCGTAACCTGTAATTTTCACATGCTCCAGTATATCCTTTTTGATTTTTTCAATTTCGACTTCACTTGGGTTGCTTTTCAACCAGCCTGCTTTTTTTATGACCTGCAACATAATTAAATCGCCAAATATAATCTCCTGTGCATTAGACACATGATTAGTTGGACGAGTAGTTTCAGCCGCACCACGCATTAATGGGGTAAGTATATTTTCTGAATTAACATGAATAATTACGGAAGAAAGAAACTTTTTTGGCCACACTGAGCCGACTACCAGAAATGATAAGCTTATAACTACGAATAATGTAAATAATGTATTACGCCGGGCAAATGCTTCAGCAAAAATAGCTTGAGATAATTCTTCAAAAGGTAATTGCATAAGAGTACTTCTGATCCTTTAATACTTTTAAAATTAACACCTTATAATAAAATTTTAAAATCGACGTTTAAAATAGACGCTCTGGCACGGTAATAATATCACCTGGCCTTAATTCTATATTTGACTGCAAATGCCCTTTATAAAGGATATCGCCAAGATTAATACTGATAACACGAATTTTATTATCAATTTTTCTATATAGCTTAGTACCATTTGGAGCAGCAAAATCATTCACGCTTCCTGCGGCTAAAACTGCATCAAGAACTGTGATTCCCTGTCGATAATTAATTGAACTAGGATTTGATACTGCTCCGGTGATTCGCAAGCGAGTTAGATACTCATGACTGTTAAGCTGAGTAACCATCAACGTAACACTTGGATCCCTGACAAAATTACTCAGACGACTCTTAATATTCTTGGCAACAGCTTCTGGTGTTTTACCTGCTGCTGACACATCACCAATTAAGGGCATAGAAATTCGCCCATCAGGTCTAACAGGAACAGTTACAGATAACTCTGGGTTTCGCCAGACATTTATTCGTATCACATCATCAACACCAATATGGTATTGATTTATTATTTCAGGAGAACTATTAATTTTATCGAGATCTGATTGAACATCGATAGATTGATGTGAAGAACAGCCCGTGATTATGAAAATCAGGCTAATAAATGTATATTTATAATCTGATAAATTGATCATATTTGTCCTAGTAAATGGTAATTATTACAATTACCGCTACTTCCTCCCTATTGATTGCATCTAGAATAGATTAGTTCCGAGATTTTACGCCAATTTCACAAAATAATCTAGAATTATTCAATATTTATCAGGCACTTATATTGAATATTTACAATTGTAAACAATTCAAAATTTGAACCCCATTAAAGCAATAAACTAGCCGTTTAGAGCTATCCAAATGACATGCAAGGATTACATATTCAGACGCATAACACATCACACGAAAGTAGTATTTTAGTAAAAATATCAACTTAAATAGCCCATTTGTGTGGGCTGTTTTATCAAAAATCCGTATTTTATTAATAACATAGATGCCAATTAAGACTTTGTTTTATCAAAAAACAAGTTACAATTAACTCAGTTTGAATTTTTGATACTATTTTGATGAAACAAGAATACAGCTTTACCGAGTGCTACAAAATACTTAGCGCATCCTCAACTCAATCATTTAATGAGATCAGAAAGGCATATAAACGAAAAATACAAAAATTCCACCCGGACAAACTCGACGACACTCAAAAAGAAGCGGCTAGTAATAAAATAAAAGAGCTAAATACCGCTTTTTCACAAATTGAAAAACACTACAAGACTCATAACTCATTACCTGCGACTGAAACCACTGACGATCCCAAAGTAAGAATAGACCCCAAAAAACAGCCGAATAAACACGAATCTGTATTTAATAATTCTAATGCCACCAATAAGCCAACGAACCGGGTTTCTTCACCCAAAGACAAATCACATAAGAGCCGTATTGCATTTGTAATTGTTATTTGCATTGCCTCATTTGTAATTTTTTATATAGAAAATTTTTATAGTAACATTCAACCGGCCGTCTCTAGTGAGACTGATGAAACTGAAAAAAAAAAACCAACCCCCACCCCCATTAAAGCGAAAAAACAGGCTGACGAAACTATCGCTAGTACACGAAAAAAAATTCCAGATTTTTTTACAATTGGCTCACCGATAGGTGAAGTTATTGATGTTCAGGGAAAGCCTGATAAAACCAATGAAAACACATGGCATTATGGAGAATCTAAAGTTTTCTTTCAGGATGGATACGTAATTGACTGGAAAAGAGAGAAAGGCCACCCGATTAAAGCAAAACTCATCATCGATGAAGATTCAGAATTTATAAAACCAGATACAAATATCAAGAAAAAACTACCTGGCACCCTGCCCAAACAAAACAACTTGAATAGTCTGAAATAAGATAGTCATATCAAGAAACAGACTATAGTTTTTTATATAATATAAGTCATATTGTAATTTATTTTTAGTGTCTTCATCCGTTTCACCATATGGATAGCAAATTTGTGCCCATCCAGTAATGCCCGGTTTAACCGTATGCCTTAAACCGTAATGAGAAATAGTTTGCTCATAACCCAAAACGAACTGTGGCCTTTCAGGTCTTGGCCCAATAAAGCTCATATCACCTTTAAGTACATTTAATAATTGAGGCAATTCATCAATACGGGTTTTTCGAATAAATGAACCTATTTTTGTAACTCGCGAATCATTCTTTGACGCAAACTGAGCACCGCTTTTTTCAGCATCCGTACGCATACTTCTAAACTTTAAAACACCAAATGGTGCATCACATAAACCAACACGTATTTGACGATAAAAAATTGGGTCTTTACCAAAACTACTTAACCATATTGCAATTGCAGTTAAAATTATAAAGGGGCTGGTTAATACCAGGATAATTATACAGGCTGTAACATCAAATATTCGCTTTGCCATACTCATCGTAACAGCATTCGTAAAACCTTCCGAAAATATAACGGTACTCGGGTGTAATGCCTCTAGTTGTATATGACCTGTTATTCGCTCCAGTGCATCAACTAAATCACGAACGATAATGCCTTTCATTTTACACTCAAGCAATCCAGACATTGGAAAGCTTTTTCGCCTGTCATCTAATGCCAGAACTATTTCATCTACATCATGATCATTGCATAAGTCGAGCAAAGTCGATTCGATTTTTAAGTAATATTTACTATCAACTAAATTGTCATCCGTATTTATATTTACAAAGCCGACAATTTCGAAGCCCTGTTTATTAGCGTTTTCCATTTGATTCTCAAGAATTTTAGCTTTTTCCCCTACCCCTAACACTAGAATATTTCGTTTAAATATGCGGTGATTATCAATTTTTTGAAAAATTGTGCGGGTAATAATAACCCCCATAAAAGAAACCATTATTGTGTAGGCAAAAATACCACGACTTAAAATCAAATCGGGAAAAATATAAAATGTGAGAGAAATTATCAAAAAACCAACAACAAAGCTAAGGATGATGCGTATCATTAAACCCGAAAATTCATTAACTATATTCCGGGTATGAAGCCCAAAGGCATTCATGCAAAGCCACATTACAAATGTAAAGTATCCGGCTTTAATATGAATAGGTTCAACGGAAGCAATATCTGAAGCGATATCTTGGGAATCTATAAAACGAATAAAAACACCGAGGTATACCGAAAAAAATAGAACGACTAATTCAACCAATATTAATATTACAATTGTTGTAGGTATATAGTGACTGAAAATCCGTAACATTTAGATATTATTCCCCAGTAAGCTCAATAAGAAGCTCAGTTTTTATCATTTAATTTGTTGATGTAATTAGCATATATATTATACATCATTTCTTATGCTTATATCATCAATGATAGCAACGATTACCTGATATTTAATAACAAAAACTTAACATTGAATACTTAAAGTAATTTTGATATCTGCAATCCCCTCTTAAACATTTACCATCGGTAAAAATGCGATAAAAATTAAAGAATTGGGACTATTAAAGGAAATTTGTAAAGAAAAAAGCCCCTCCAATAGACATGGAGAGGCTTTTAATATGGTGCGCCTGGAAGGATTCGAACCTCCGACCGCTCGGTTCGTAGCCGAGTACTCTATCCAGCTGAGCTACAGGCGCATATCTTCGAGGGGGTGAATTATGGAGAATTCATCCAATTTCGTCAATCACTATTTCAATTAAATTTAACAATTTTTTAAAATAACATATAATTTTTAGACACATCACTAAGCATCAATTATTTATGATTGTCTCGAGGCCCATAGTCAGTGCTATATTGCCCACCATTTACAAACATTTATCAATAGTTTATCCTCTAAATATTATATATGCCCTATTTATCCGGCCCCTCTTAAATATGCTTTAATACCCTATAAAGGCCAGAATTTTACCCCCCTATCAAAATTATGAGTCATTTAATTACACTAATGTACCATTCCATCTACTCTAATGATGATGAATGGAACCAGATAAAACCGGAAGATCAGCCTTATGCATTACATATCGATACATTTAATTTGCATATGGATTATTTGAAAAGCAATGCATTTAATATAGTCGATCCCAACGCCTGCCACTCATTACAAAACTTGCCTGAAGATTTACCTGGGAAATCAGTACTAATCACGTTTGATGATGGTCATATTGGTTTCTACAAATACGCATTCCCTTCCCTCATACAACGTCATTTATCTGCTATATTTTTTATTACCTCCGATTTAATAAATCAGCCAAAGCCTACAGAATATTGTAGTTGGTCCCAGTTAAAAGAAATGGCTGATGCGGGGATGAGCATCCAGTCGCACGGTAAATCCCATGATTTTTTTGCTGATATGAATCATCAAACCTCTACACTCGAATTCAAGACATCATTGAAGGAAATTGAAGAAAAAACCGGCTGTAAAGTATCGGCTATTTCATTTCCCGGAGGACGTTATAGCCAGAAAAATATCCAATGCGGGCAGCTCATAGGTTATAGCTATTTTTTTACTTCTGACTTTGGCTTTAATAAAACCAGCGATCTTATAAATGGTGGAGTTTTTTTCAGGCATGCTATACGTGTAAATACTGATTTACCCCGCTTTATAAACTTACTCAATATTAATGGCACTGAATATTACAAAAGTAAAACAATATTTTTAGTTAAAAAAATGCTTAAGTTGGTAATCGGCAACAAAAACTATCACCGATTGTATAAGTTTATTTCTTAATAAAATGCACTATTTTCCGTATAAATAGCATAATTTTAAAATATATAGCAATAAAGCTATTTCTACAATTATAAATATTTTTGGTATTAATCACTTCCGGTTGCCACGACCGGTGCCATGATGCATCAGTTATTAAATTTACGTTTTTCAAGTGAGGCTGGTCCAGATACGATTTTAATTTTTCTTCAAGTAACATATTTCCCGGTGACACTTTAGAATATTGTTCATCATAACCAATTTTCAAAAGAAAGACCGTATTTGCTAAAATAATAGCATATTGTACAGCTATCGGCTTTTCATTAACCATCAAGATATTAATTTCCATTTGACCGAATTCAGAAAAACCAGTCATCACCTGCTTATAAAATTCTCGTAAATTAGTGTTAAGTTTTATTGCTGAACTTTTTCCTTCAGAACCTTTCCAGCCAGACGCCTCAACAGTCAAAAACTGCTCGAAGCAAGCATCAATATTATGTTTTTCCGTACAGGTTCTGTATTCCACATTATCTATTTTTTGTAATTTTTTACGTGCTTTTTTTAAGTTATTTTTAAAGTTTTTAGTCAGATGAGTAGCTGTTTCTTCCTGATTTAGAATTGCCAGCACATTACAATTACTACTCACTGACTGAAGTGAAAGCTTTTTATCAAAAACCATACATGAAGCAGCAGAGGTTCCATCTAACGCCTGTTCAAGATAGATAAGATTCCATTTTATATCTTTTTGATTTTTTAATGTTTTATATAAAAAATTAAACAGATACTGTATATCTTCTTCGTCTTCAACAATAACACTATTAAGACCGAAATGACTATGCTCCGAAAATGAAAGAGAGTTTAATCTGAGAAAAAAATAACGATGACGGGTTTGCTCAAGAGGATAAATAGCAATTAATTTATCATTATCAAAAATACAAAAGTAAAAACAACTATCTGAATTAGTGCACAAATGTTTTATATACGCATAATGCCAAATGGGTGATTGTGTATAAACTGGTTTTTGTAAATTCTGGAATAAATCACTCCAGTGTTCCTTTATTTTATTAAAGCCACTTTGGCCCCTGAAAACTTTCAGCTTTAATTTTGTATATTTCATTATTTAAAGTTTAGCCGCAATTTAGGTAATTGCAGCACTTAATTATTGAACACAGATTAAAATTAATTAAAAAAAAAGCAACCATTCCGGTTGCTTTTTCCAATCACTATAAAATATTTTACTGTATTTTTTTGCGGCGTGTAATTCCTGCTAGCCCGATTAGGCCTGAAACAAACAGCCACACTGCTGCTGGAACTGGCACAGTTGAAACAACATCTCCATCACGTACAAGCATAGTGTAAAACTTGTCAGTTGCTATACGCCAACCCTGGTATCCATCCCAGCCATCATTGCCACCTAAATGAAGATGCCATACATACTCACCAAACTCATCTGCTTCCATTGCTTCGGACCAGTAAGCAATTTCATCCGTGTCACGCGTGCCAAATTCATCTGTTGGCAAACCGGACATTACATTATAAAAGGGACCTGCATTGTTAAAGCCACTACCTTCATTTGTCTGCCAATACCCATCAGAATCAACATAATTGGCACCTTCATAATCCCATGATCCAGCGTTACCCAGTGTATTATAAAATAAATTGCCCATTTCACTACCGGTACAGTTATAACCCGCATCAACAACATTGCCTGAGCCAAAGAAATCATACTGATTACTGCAAGATAAGTCTGTGTCGGGAGTTGATGGTAAACGCCATCCCGTATATCCACCAAGCGTTAGTTGCGAAGCCCAGTCATTTGCCTGCTGCCAGGTCATTAGGCCATCTGTGGTGTTACCGGAAGTTTGGGAGTAGTTTCCATCCGCATACCAGGTAATATCCTGAGCAGAGTCGTATATCAACCCGTTCCCCCTGTCCAGCAGTGCTGCTGAGGCATTAAATGTGACTATGGATAAAATGGCTAAGCCAAATACCGATAAAAGCTTACTTGCAAACCTGTTAAACATTTATATTCCTTGAAGTTCTTTTTACATTTTGACGAAGTATACCTGTTATAAACTTTATTTGAACCACTCAAATAGGTGAATCATAGATAGTTATTTAATTAACGTTGATTCTTATGTGTTTAAGGCCTGGTTGATGACACGCACCCCATGGTTATCTTTAATATATCACTCAAGGCAACCGGGCTCAGCAGCGACTCTAAACACTGACCCCTTCGGGGCGGGATAAAAGCTTTCGCGTCAAAAAGCATTTTTTATTCGGGCCATCCATGCCCTCACCCTTTCAGAGCCAAGGTGATATAAAAAACTATCAGCATGTTAAAAATTGCTCCTGGCGATTTTTTCGAAACAGGTTCTCTTCAAATATTCGTTCTCCGCCACTTAAAAAGCCCTACCCCTGTTTCCAGTGGGAAGCAACACAACTAAGTTAGACCTTATTGTACTGAGAGCGGGATCGATGATCTACATCCATGTACATCACCCCTTCGGGGCACGATAAAAGCATTCGCGTCAATAAAGTGCTTTCCTGCACTTTTTTCGAAACTGCTTCTTATCAAATACTCGCTCTCCGCCACATAAAAAAAGGGCCCACCTGTTTCCAGGGGGCCCTTTTTTATGTGGCGGAGAGCGAGGGATTCGAACCCTCGATACTGTTTCCAATATACACCCTTAGCAGGGGTGCGCCTTCAGCCACTCGGCCAGCTCTCCAAATTTTGATGTAAGAACAAAATTCGTTACAACATGAGTATAAAAAATACAATCACTAATTATTTATTAATCAGTTGTTCATCTAACTATAATTTTTATACTTACTTATTCAAACAAAACCGCCGCAAAAAGCGGCGGTTTTGAGGGGGCATAGAATACCTTTGATCAGCTCACAGGTAAAGCCCAATTTGCTATTTTTTTAGCCTGCAGTATTACCCGCGTTCTGGTCTTCCTGTTCTCTCTGAATACGTTCGTAAATTTCTTCACGGTGTACAGAAACTTCTTTTGGTGCATTAATACCAATACGAACCTGGTTGCCTTTTACACCCAGTACCGTAACCGATACATCATCACCAATCATTAGTGTTTCGCCAACACGACGAGTTAATATCAACATTTTTACTACTCCTAAAATTCAATCACCAGTGGCAAGCAGAGTCCTTATATCCTATTTCTCTGTCCACCGCCGTTAATATTAACACAGCTGTCACAAATCTGTGATGCCTTTTTCGGGTGATTTTATACAGATTTTTGCTCTAAATTAAATTCACTGTGCAAGGTTCTCACACCCAGCTCTAAATATTTCTCATCCACCACCACAGAAATTTTTATTTCTGATGTTGAAATCATCAATATATTTATAGCCTCTTTTGCTAAAGCCGCAAACATGGAAGAGGCAATTCCCGCATGTGAACGCATGCCCACACCCACCAGCGAGATTTTTACAATCGCGTCATTGCCTCTGACTTTTTTAGCACCGAGTTTTTTACCGGTTTTTTCCAGGCAATCTAATGCGGTTACATAATCATTGCGATGTACTGTAAAGGTAAAGTCAGTCGTACCGTCTTCGCCCACATTCTGTACAATCATATCTATTTCAATATTAGCTTCGCTAATTGAGCCTAATATTTGCGAGGCGATACCGGGCTGATCCGGCACACCGGAAATGGTTAGCTGGGCTTCGTCCCGATTAAATGCGATACCGGAAATTACGGCCTGTTCCATTTCATCATCCTCAGTTGTTATTAATGTACCTACCCCTTCACCCTCTTCAAATGAAGATAATACGCGCAGGGGCACATTGTATTTACCGGCAAATTCTACCGAGCGTATCTGCAGCACCTTAGATCCCAGGCTCGCCATTTCCAGCATTTCTTCAAATGTTATGCGATCTAACTTTCTGGCTTTCGGCTCAACTCTCGGATCGGTTGTATAAACACCATCGACATCAGTATAAATCTGACACTCTTTAGCTTTTAATGCCGCTGCCATCGCAACCGCAGTTGTGTCTGATCCACCCCGACCTAAAGTGGTGATATTACCTTTTTCATCAACACCCTGAAATCCAGCAACAACGATAATATTGCCATCCTCCAGATCGCGCTGCATATTATTGCATTGAATATCTTTGATACGTGCCTTGCTATGAGCCTCGTCGGTGAGCATTTTTATTTGTCCACCGGTGTAGGATTTTGCCTTCGCGCCTTTTTGATGCAGCGCCATGCTTAATAACGCAATAGTAACCTGTTCACCGGTAGAAACCAGTACATCCATTTCACGTGAGGAAAGCTTTGTATCTATTTGATTTGCAAGATCTATCAAACGATTGGTTTCGCCGCTCATCGCGGAAACTACAACCACCACCTGATTTCCCTTATCACGGGTCGCAATCACCCGCTCAGCCACCGCCTGGATGCGTTCGATAGTACCAACGGAGGTGCCACCATATTTTTGTACGATTAAAGCCATGTTTGTTTTCTGCTTAAAACCACCTTAAATTGGGTGGCGAATTATGTCATATGCATACGATTATTGCGAATTTACTCAAGACGAAGACCCGAGCTGCTCCCACCTGGATATAAAAGTCAAAAGCAGTTTTGTCCGCAAATGAACGCTAGGTCACGCAAATAAAAGCAAAAACATTTATTAATTTTTGTACCCCGCAGTCACACAACTGAGGAAATTTTGCGTTCATTTGCGGACAAAATGCTTTTATCTTTTGACTTTATAGCCGATATCACCAAAAGCTGATAGCGTAGGCTACCACTTCGTAAAACTCTTGATGGTATCAATTAGGGGACAGAGCCAATGCCAGTAAGTTAAGCTGTAACCTGTTGAAAACATATAAAATCGACAGTGTTAGCTCCCCTCTTTGGCAAAGAGGGGTTGGGGGAGATTTAAAAATGTTCAAGTTAAAACGCTATATTTATAGTGCATTCAAACCTGAGTGTTTTTAAATCCCCCTCATTCCCCCTTTTTCAAAGGGGGAGGTCAATCTAGTTAACCGAAAATATTTATAATATTATCAAGGTTACAACTTAACTTACTGGCATTCGGGACAGAGCGCCAAAAGGCGGCGGTCTATCCCCGAGGGAGATGGGCCTTAACAGGGCCTTTTACAGCTTCTCTTCAACCCAGGACTGCACAGACGCTAGCGCCGCAGCCAGATTTTCCGGCTGACTACCACCGGCCATCGCCATATCAGGTCGTCCGCCGCCTTTACCACCTACCTGGTTGGCCACCATATTCACCAGATCACCGGCTTTTACATTGCCTGTTTGATCTTTGCTGACACCAGCACACAAACTGACTTTTTTATCATCCACCGTCGCCAACACAATCACCGCCGAACCCAGTTTATTTTTCAGCTGGTCCAGGGTGTCGCGCAGTGATTTGCTATCGACACCTTCAAGCTTAACCGCCAATACTTTAACCCCATTAACCTCTACCGCATCTGCGGTTAAGTCTTTACCGGTTTGCGTCGCCATTTTGGATTTAAGCTGGGCAATTTCTTTTTCCTGAACCTTTAATTTTCCCAAAACCTGGGATAACTTATCTTCAACTTCGTCACTGCTTGCTTTAAGTAATGAAGATATATTGCTGATTTTATTAGATTGTTGATGGAAAAAATCAACGGCAGCCACACCGGTTAGCGCTTCGATGCGACGCACGCCAGAGGCAATGCCAGTTTCAGCAATAATCTTGAACGATCCAATATCACCGCTACGCTTCACGTGCACACCGCCACACAACTCAATGGAAAAATCCCCCATGGAAACCACTCGCACCTCGTCGCCATACTTTTCCCCAAACAGGGCCATCGCACCTTTAGCTTTAGCATCGGCAATGGCCATTTCCGTAGCGTCCGTTGCCAGATTACAACGAATCTGCCGGTTAACGACCTGTTCAATTTCAAATAGCTGCTCGGGCTTTAGCGCCTCATTATGGGAAAAGTCAAAACGCAATCGCTCACTATTCACCAGCGAGCCCTTCTGCTGAACATGCTCACCCAGAATATTGCGCAGTGCCGCGTGCATTAAATGGGTTGCGGAATGATTGCGTATGGTGGCATCCCGACGCTGTGCATTAATTTCAGCCTTTAATGTATCACCCACTTTTAATTCACCTTTTGAAAGCGAGCCGATATGGATAAAGGCCTTGCCCTGCTTCTGGGTGTCCATCACTTCGAAGCTGGCGCTGTCATTTTTCAGCAGACCGGTGTCACCTACCTGCCCGCCGGATTCTGCGTAAAAAGGGGTTCGTTTTAAAATAACCACCGCTTCATCACCGGCGGATATCGAATCAACTGATTCCCCACCCTTAAATAAGGCTTCAATTTGCGATTCATCCTGCAAGTGTTCATAACCGGTAAAATCGGTAACCGCATTCGTATCGATGACGTCATTGTAATCCATCCCAAACTTGCTTGCGGAGCGAGCACGTGCTCGCTGGGCTTCCATGGCTGCTTCATAGCCCGGCATATCCAGCGTTAGATCCCGCTCACGGGCAATATCGGCCGTTAAATCGACCGGGAAGCCGAAAGTGTCATAAAGCTTGAACACCATTTCGCCCGGGATTTGCCCACCCTTAATATCCGCAATACCCTCTTCAAGAATCTTCATGCCCTGATCGAGAGTTTCCGCGAATCGTTGCTCTTCCAGTTTCAGGGCTTTCTCAACCTCTTTCTGCGCTTTGGCCAGCTCCGGATACGCCTCGCCCATCTGCTTAACCAGTGGTTGCACCAGCTTATGGAAAAACACACCGTCCTGTCCCAGCTTATGCCCGTGGCGCAAAGCCCGGCGAATAATGCGGCGCAGCACATAACCGCTGCCCTCATTGGATGGCAGTACACCATCAACAATTAAAAATGCGCAGGAACGAATATGATCCGCAATGACTTTTAACGAGCTGTTGTGCAGATCTTTGCAACCGGTAGCTTTCGCCGCCGCCGCAATTAACGCCTGAAATAGATCAATATCATAATTGCTGTGGCCGTTTTGCAAAATGGCTGCCAACCGCTCAAGCCCCATGCCAGTATCAACCGAGGGCTTGGGCAAGGGATTCAGGTTGCCGGATTTATCCCGGTTAAACTGCATAAACACCAGATTCCAGATTTCGATATAGCGGTCACCATCTTCATTTGGCGTACCCGGTGGGCCACCAAAAATATCTTCGCCGTGGTCATAGAAAATTTCAGTGCAGGGGCCACAGGGACCGGTATCACCCATCGACCAGAAATTATCACTTTCATTCTTTTTGCCACCGGGCTTATCACCGATGCGCGAGAAAGCATTTTCGTTGATGCCGATTTCTTCCAGCCAGATTTTTGCGGCTTCATCGTCATCCGCATAAACAGTCACCCAGAGTTTTTCTTTGGGCAGCGCGCAAACCTCAGTTAAAAATTCCCAGGCATATTTAATCGCATCACGCTTAAAATATTCACCGAAACTGAAGTTGCCAAGCATTTCAAAAAAGGTATGGTGACGCGCGGTGTATCCAACATTTTCCAGATCATTATGCTTGCCCCCGGCGCGCACACAACGCTGACTGCTGGTTGCGGTGGTGTAGCTGCGTTTGTCCTGCCCGAGGAACACATCTTTAAATTGCACCATACCCGCATTGGTAAATAGCAGGGTCGGGTCATTGCCCGGCACCAGCGAGCTGGAGGCCACCACTTCGTGGCCTTTGCTGCTGAAGTAATCAAGGAACTGCTGTCGAATTTCGGCTGTTGTCGTCATATTAAATTACATTAATTAGTTATATTAAATAATTGATTTAAATAAGTTTAATACTCATCTAAATTCATAGAATTCAGTTTAAATATCCAATCTAAGGGAAAACCTCGAGATTGCAGATGTTTGGCACGTTTGACCTTTTCCGCATAATCTTCCGCCAGCTCAGTACCGTATTTTTTACAGTATTGCTCGCGCATCACATCATGCCAGTGCGGATTATTTCGATCGAGAAAATCTACGAATTGCGCTTCGCCGATGCCTCGTTCTCGCAACTCCTGAGCAATTCGCCCGGGACCATAACCACGCCGCCTGCGCATATTAATATAACTTTCGGTAAAACGCTCTTCTGATAGCAAATTATTATCAATTAACTTTTCAATGCAGATGTCAATTTCATCATCTTCAAAACTTTTCTGCTTGAGTTTACGGCGCATTTCCAGAATGGAATGCTCGCGACGCGAGAGTGCGGCGATGGCTGTTTCATTAATTGAGCGTGACATTTCTAACCCTTTATTATTAAAAGCAGATTGTCCGCAAATGAACGCAAATTTTTAGTTTGTGCGTCTACCGGCGCACAAACCATAAAAAGCTTTTGATTTTATTTGCGTTCATTCGCGTTCATTTGCGGACAACCTGCCTTTGATTTTATTTTTCCACCGCTTCCTCAGGTGCCTCCCCAGACACTCCCACTGGCACTTCCACTTCCACTTCCTGATTCATCTCAGCTTTTTCCGCGATTTCCTTTTTACTCGGCATCAGCTCCGACCGAATCTTTGCTTCAATCTCATCCGCTACCGCCGGATTATCTTTCATAAATTTGCGCACCTTATCCTTACCCTGTCCGATGCGATCCCCATTATAGGAATACCAGGCGCCGGCCTTGTCGATAATTTTACAGTTCACGCCCATGTCGATAATTTCACCTTCGTGGGAAATACCTTCGCCGTAGAGAATTTCAAAATTAACGGTCTTGAACGGCGGTGCAACCTTGTTTTTAACCACCTTCACCTTGGTTTCATTGCCAATGATTTCCTCGCCACGCTTGATTGCACCAATGCGACGAATATCCAGACGCACAGATGAGTAAAACTTCAGCGCATTACCCCCGGTGGTGGTTTCAGGATTACCGAACATCACCCCTATTTTCATCCGTAATTGATTGATAAAGATAACCAGAGTATTAGATCGCTTGATATTAGCGGTTAATTTACGCAAGGCCTGGCTCAGTAAGCGCGCCTGCAAGCCCATGTGGGAATCCCCCATATCACCTTCAATTTCAGCTTTCGGCGTTAACGCCGCCACCGAGTCAATCACCAGCACGCTCACCGCGCCGGAACGCACCAGCATGTCAGTAATTTCCAGCGCCTGCTCACCGGTATCTGGCTGCGACACCAGAAGCTCATCCACATTGACGCCGAGTTTTTCCGCATAGCTCGGATCCAGCGCATGCTCCGCATCCACAAACGCACAGGTACCGCCGAGTTTTTGCGCCTCCGCAATCACCTGCAAAGTCAGGGTTGTTTTGCCCGATGACTCAGGACCGTAGATCTCGACCACCCGCCCCTTGGGCAAACCGCCTATACCCAGTGCAACATCCAATGCAATAGAACCGGTTGATATAGCTTCAATTTCCGTCGCCACCGAATCCCCCATGCGCATGACCGAACCTTTACCAAACTGTTTTTCAATTTGACTTAATGCGGCGCTGAGTGCTTTTTTCTTGTTGTCATCCATCGGTATTCCCCTGTTTATATTATTCATTGATTGATTATTTATTTTGTTTGCATAACGCGGTTACGGCGTTGCGGTATAGCTGTAGATTAGTGGATACATTTTATGATGTCAATACTTTTTATCATGTTGATAAAAAGTACTAGCTATATTGGTTTTATCAGCATGACTTATATATACTCTATGGGCGAACTGATTCGCGCTTTATTGTTAAATAGAAAAGACCGATAGAAGAGACCGATGGCTGATAACATTAAAATGCTGCACGAAATTAAATTCGCCACTCGCCAGCGATTGCAGTTTATAGAAATAATGGCCTACTACAGTGGCAATATCAGCCGCAGCATGCTGGCTAAAGCCTATGGCATATCCGACCCGGCGGCGACTAAAGACCTGAAACTCTACAACGACCTGGCACCGGGGAATCTGGAATACAACCCCAGCCTGTTCAGTTTTGTGCCCAGCGCAAACTTTGATGAAGTATTTGCCGACCTGAGTCCGCAGACGGTTTTAAGCATGTTCGCACAAAATTTATTATCCGTTGATAATCCATCCGGCAGTGAGCCCATTTACGGTATTAGCGTTGAAAGCATTCCCTTTCCTGTACGGCTGCCGCAAAAAAATGTGCTAGCTCCACTGATACAGGCAATGAAAAATACCCGCCAGTTAAAAGTAAAATATCACTCACTAAGCCAAAGAAAAGATCAGCACAGAGAAGACCCGCAACAGGATAGAATTATCGAACCCCACGCCCTGGTTAATAATGGTTTGCGTTGGCATGTGCGGGCCTATGATCATGCGCATTATGATTTCAGAGATTTTGTTTTATCGCGCTTCACCGAAACTGAAAAATTAGACTTACCGGCCGAATCAAGCCAGCACTATGACGATGAATGGATGGAGTCCATCACTCTAAAATTACAGCCACATCCGGGTTTATCTGAAAAACAGCGATTAGCATTAAACTACGACTACGATATGCAAAACGGCGTGATTGAATTACAGGTAAGGCAGGCATTGGTAGGATATTTGCTGCAACAAATGAAAGTAGATACGAGCGCAGATTTTTCACTAAACCCAAACGCCTATCAACTTATCGTCAGTAACCGGGATGAAATTGAGCCATTTGCAGGCTGGGCGTTTATGTAAATCTGCTTTGTAGGCATTAGCTAACACCTACAATCTAGATTTAAAAAACTTAACCGGCCGGTACTCCACTCCACCTTCAGCTGGAAGCGATTCAACTAGCGCAAACCGCTTAACCTGCCAGTTAATTTCATCCGCAACATTCTCAATAGTGAACGATTTAATCTTACGCACTAATGTCACATGCGGCGTAAATATGCGCGACTCAGGCTGAAAATCGCAACCGCTTAACACCTCACCCAACCGGGATTGTAAAACGACCAACCCCTGCGGAGTATCGGTCATTCCCATATAAAAAATTTTTGCTTTTTGAAACACATCAAACTTATTCAACACCAGTTCAAATGAATTAAATGTCAGTTTTTCAGCTGCATTCATTACACAAGTATATTTTTGCGCAGATACATTTCCTAAAAAATGTAGGGTTAAATGTAAGTTTTCCGGCTTAAATTTCTGTCCGGTCTGTTTTGAGAAACCACTTGAATTAAAGGTTTTAATGAGCTTTTCACGCACTTCATCCTCCGGCCACAAAGCAAAAAATATTCTTTTTTTGTTTTCCGGTTTTTGCATTTATTGATCCAGCAAACGCTCAAAACCTTTTATTGCTTCGTAAACCGCCAGCAAACGCACCTGACTGCGATCACCGCTAAATTTAAACTTTACCGCCTCTACAAACACACCCGGTCTGGCCCAGGCAATCCACACCGTCCCCACCGGTTTTTCCTTAGTGCCACCTCCGGGGCCAGCGATGCCGCTAATTGAAACCCCCAGATTCGCATTGCTGCGATCCAGTAAACCCAGCACCATTTCTTTTACAACCAGCTGACTCACCGCACCGTGGGTTTCAAGTGTCGTTTTTTGCACCCCGAGTAGATTCATTTTTGCCTGATTACTGTAGGTCACAACTGAGCAGTCAAACCACTGGGAACTACCGTCAATATCTGTTGCGGATTTTGCCATCCAGCCGCCGGTGCAGGATTCCGCCGCTGCAATAATTTTATTTTGCTTAATCAGCTTTTTGGCCAGTTGTTTAATTAAACCGGTGATTTCATTTTCAGTCATGGTTTATTATATAAATAAATCAGAATTAAATTTAGAATTTCAGCGTCATCTAACCCAGCATCAACTTGCGGTTAAATCGAATCATTGATCGAATTTCTTTCACATAAGCTTCACGTCGTTGCGAATACTTTATTAAGCCACCCGCCTGTGCGGCTGCATCCGGCTTCTTACCTGAGGAGCGGTTCTTTTTACGTATCTGCCTGAGTGGCGCATAAACCCGTCCGGTATTGATGTTTTTAATATAACTGCGTATCGATTTATTGACACTGCTGAATTTAGCCACTTCATGTCGCGTTCCCTTATCGCGCCTCTTAGGCACAATTCCACAACCTTTTTTATAACACCACTGACCAAAAAAATTATTCCCCTGAGTTGCAAATCTTGACCGCCCCCAGGCAGACTCATTTGCACTTTGTGCCAGCACAACTTCCAGCGCAACCGCATCAACCCTTTCCAGAAGCTTGTCCCAGTTTTCTTTTCCCACTTTCCATTCAACACTATAATCTACTGCTGTCTTTGCTACAAAGGGTTGATTATTTTTAGCTTTTCTAGCGGCGATTAATTTCTCTCTCAATTTCAGCACTTTGTTATTTTCTTCAATCACTATCGGCCGCATAAAATTAAAGAAACGTTTTTTCTTGTCCTTAACATCAACCAGGTTACTCATATCAAGATTTTTTGCAGTAACATGGCTAATCTCAGCAACCGCTACGGTTGAACCAAAAACAATACAAAGTACACTTGTAATCTTCAACAAATTCATATAATTTCCAAAAATAAATAAAAATAAACAGACTTAGTATATAACACATTCGTAATATAAAATCGCTAATGGCACGTGAACTCTCAAATCTTTCGAGTATTATAAGCAGGCATTTAATGCAATAATGACTGTAGGAACTTAAATGACTAAAGGTGTATCTTATGCAGGCTCACTCCGACCAGAAAACAACTGACTATTTTGATAATAACACCCCGGAATACTCAATTGAGCGTTACCTGCCTTTTCTTGACTCTATTAAAAAACTGTCAACTGAAAATGCATCCATTGCGGATATTGGCTGCGGCACCGGAAATATTCTGGCATTAATTAGCCATAAAACAGGCATTGATAATTTAACCGGCATCGACATTTCAGATAATTACCTGCAGCAGGCCAGAGAAAACACCGGTTGCACTACATTTAATGCATCTGTTTTAGATCAAAATTTCAGTGAAATTGTTACACAACGGTTTGATTTTGTGGTGGTAGGTGCCGTGCTTCACCATCTTATTGATAGCAGTCGGGATAAATCCCGCCAACTCGCCATTAACGCACTTAAAAACGCCATAGCCATTTTAAAACCCGGCGGCCACCTGATTTTATTAGAGCCGATTTTTAGTCCAAAGATTTCGATGGATCTGGTATTTTACGTAAAAAAACTTGTTTCAAAATTCACCTCGGGACGCATAGGCCTGTTCGGGTACTGGAACAACATTGGTGAACCGGTAGTTTCTTATTACGATCGTAAACAATTATTTGGCTTTATGGCTCACATACCCAACTGCAAGCTGGTTTACGAACACTATTCACCACACGAAATAGCCTTAATCATGCGCTTATCCGGCATCCACCAGAAAGGCGATATTACTCTCCTGTTTAAAAAGCTTGAAGTATAAAGTTAAGCTCCAGGTAATTAATGTTACCAATATTTTCTATTGCAATGTGTGAGCCTCCCCCTTTGAAAAAGGGGGATAGAGGGGGATTTAAAAGGGTTCAGTATTTTTGGCCCTATTATAAATGCGCACACCCACTTGAATGATTTCAAATCTCCCCGTTACTAAGTCTAATAATAAAACTAAACCTGATAGATCTTACTTTGATATGCGTACCCTCTTTTCCAAAGAGGGAAGTTAAGTGTTATTATCGCTGTTCACCCCGCCTGTAATTTCAATTTAATCAATGCCACAAAATTTGCGCCTTGTGATAGTGGTTTGTGGTCATATTTGATATTCTCTTACCCTGCGCGCATTAAGGGGCAACTTAAAGGTGCACCTCGAGGAATATTTCTGCTAATTGCATATACCCTCTAAAGCAGCATGACACACCAAAAATTACGATAAACTCATGAAATATAAAGAATTAACAGGTAAACAGTGGTACAACTAGCAGATAAACCCAAAGCGAAAGAACAGCAACACACCCCCATGATGCAGCAGTTTCTGCGCATTAAGGCCGAGCACCCCGATATTCTGCTGTTTTACCGTATGGGTGATTTTTACGAGCTGTTTTTCGATGATGCCCGTAAAGCCTCGCAACTTCTCGATATTACCCTCACCGCCCGGGGAAAATCCAACGGCGAGCCCATTCCCATGTGCGGCATTCCCTATCATGCTGCCGATAATTACCTGGCGCGCTTAATTCGCGCCGGTGAATCCGTTGCCCTGTGCGAGCAAATTGGCGATCCGGCCACCTCAAAAGGCCCGGTTGAGCGCCAGGTAATGCGCATTGTTACCCCGGGCACGGTGACTGATGAAAACCTGTTGGAAGAACGCCGGGATAATTTTTTAATGGCGATTGCCTCGTTTGATGATCAAATCGGCATTGCGGTTTTAGATGTGGGTTCAGGGCGTTTTTTTGTGCAGGAGCTATCCAGCGACGAGCAGCTGCAAACCGAACTCGAGCGTATTAAACCCGCTGAAATATTAATTTCTGAAGATGATGCTTTATACCGTCAGCTTTCATCTGCAAAAGGCCTGCGCCGCCAGCCTCCCTGGTATTTCGAATACGATAGCTGCCAGCGTTTACTCACGGAACAGTTCGGCACCCGAGACCTTTCCGGCTTTGGTTGCGATGGCATGACCCAGGCCATTTTAGCCGCTGGCTGTTTAATGCAATACGTTAATGACACCCAGCGTATCGCCCTGCCGCATATACAGGGTTTACGGGTGGAACGCAGTGAAGATTCTGTTTTACTCGATGCCGCCAGCCGACGCAATCTGGAGTTGGAGACCAATCTGAGTGGTGGCCATGAAAATACCCTCGCCTCGGTGATTGATAAAACCACCACCGCCATGGGGAGTCGTTGTTTGCGCCGCTGGATTAATCGCCCGTTACGCGATCAGTTACAACTCAGCATTCGTCTCGGGGGGGTTGAAGCCTTATTAAACAATCGAGATTACGCTGAAATTAAGGGGCCGTTAAAACACATTGGTGACATCGAACGCATTATTAGCCGGGTGGCCATTAAATCTGCCCGCCCCCGGGATTTATTTACACTGGGTAATTCACTGGCACAGTTACCACAAATTCAACAGCACTTAAGTCATCTGGCGGCAGAACGCCTGTCCCAGTTATCAGACGCCATTAGCGAGCACCCGCAAACCGTTACCTTATTACAATCCGCAATTGTAGAAAACCCACCGGTTGTATTGCGCGATGGTGGGGTGATTGCCGAGGGTTACGACGAAGCACTGGATGAGTTAAGAAATTTAAGTAAAAATGCCGATCAATTTTTAGTGGATCTGGAAATTCGCGAAAAACAACGCACCGGCATAAACACTTTAAAAGTCAGTTATAACCGGGTACACGGTTTTTATATCGAAGTTTCGCGAGCGCAATCCGACAATGTTCCTGCGGATTATATTCGTCGCCAGACATTGAAATCAGCAGAGCGATTTATTACCCCGGAATTAAAATCATTTGAAGATAAAGTGTTAAGTGCAAAAGAGCGTGCACTGAGCCGAGAAAAAGCCCTCTATGATGAACTGCTGAATAAATTACTGCTCAGTTTAAATCCACTGCAACTTTGTGCTGAAGGTTTATCTGAACTCGATACACTGTGTTGTTTCGCCGAACGTGCAGACACCTTAAATTATTGCCGACCCGAATTTCAGACTCGCTCGGCCATTAACATAACCGCAGGACGTCATCCGGTGGTTGAACAGGTAACAGACAATAGTTTTATACCCAATGACAGCAAGTTGAACGACCAGCAGCGCATGCTGATCATTACCGGCCCCAATATGGGGGGTAAATCAACCTACATGCGTCAAACCGCACTGATTGTGTTAATGGCACACATTGGCTGCTATGTGCCCGCCGAAAAAGCGCTGATCGGTTCGATTGACCGAATATTTACGCGCATCGGCGCCAGCGATGATTTAGCCTCCGGGCGCTCAACCTTTATGGTTGAAATGACCGAAGCCGCCAATATTTTAAATAATGCCACGGAAAAAAGCTTAGTATTGATGGATGAAATTGGCCGCGGCACCAGCACCTTTGATGGCTTATCTTTAGCCTGGGCCTGCGCCGAAAGCCTGGCGCTGGAAAGTCGGCCTTTTACATTATTTGCAACCCACTACTTTGAATTAACCTCAATGGTAGATGAAATAAAAACCGTAATAAATGTACATCTGGACGCGGTGGAACACGGTGAAAATATTGTCTTTATGCACGCGGTAAAAGATGGCCCGGCAAATCAGAGTTACGGTTTACAAGTTGCAAAGTTAGCCGGTGTCCCCGCGTCAGTTATTAAAAATGCCCGAAAGAAACTACAAATTTTAGAACGCCAGTCCGCCAACAATCACGGGGTATTTGTTGAAGCCACCACCGGACAGCTAGAATTATTTAACAACAATCCGCACCCGATTGTTGAACAGCTACAGGAAATACAGGTCGATGATTTAAATCCGCGCCAGGCTTTAGCATTATTGTATGAACTGGCTGAGAAGTCCCATAAACATTAACACATCACCCCTGTCTTCGCTGAAATGGAAGCCAGGTTGATTTAAGACCGCTGATTTTAATCACGGTTGAAATAACAGACTATCAACACTACAAAATATGACCAAGTGAAAACAATGACAATAAAAATTAATTCCATTGGTATTATCGCAAAAGATAAAAGTGATGCGGTCAGCAAAACCATTAAGCGACTCTCTGATTTTTTCACTGAAAAAAAGCGCACACTGGTTTACGATAAAAGTGTAGAAGATTTAGTCGACAATGCTAACTACGTCGACAGAGACACACTCGCACAACAATCCGATCTGGCCATAGTCGTCGGTGGCGATGGCACCTTTTTAAGTGCAGTGCGCTCACTTGCAGAACACAAAATTCCTGTGCTGGGTATCAACCTCGGACGACTGGGGTTTTTAGTTGATATATCACCCGATGATATGCTGCAACACCTTGATCAAATTTTACAGGGAAAATATGTCGACGAGTCGCGATTTTTATTACACGCACAGGTTGAACGAAACGGTAAAATAATTTCCTGTGCAGATGCATTTAATGATGTAGTTGTACACATTCGTGATGTGGCACGCATGATTGAATTTGAAACCTACATCAATGGGCAATTTGTAAACTATCAACGGGCAGACGGCCTGGTCATTTCCACCCCAACCGGCTCAACTGCTTATGCTTTATCCAGTGGTGGCCCATTGTTACACGCCACATTAGATGCAATGGTTGTCGTACCGATATGTCCTCACACATTAACCAATCGCCCATTGGTGATTAATGCGGACAGCAAAGTTGAAGTTGTCATTGGTGAAAGCAAACAGTCCACATCACAGGTTACCTTTGATGGACAGGTTGCATTTGATGTTAAACCCGCTGATAAAATTATTATTCAGAAAAAACCCGGTAACATTGTTTTAATACATCCAACGAGTTATGACTATTATGAAATTTTGCGTGCCAAATTACACTGGAGTGAACAACTGTAATGCTTAACCATATTCGCATTCGAAATTTCGCCATTATCGACCACCTCGATCTGGATTTTAAAAATAAACTGACCACTCTCACCGGCGAGACCGGTGCGGGTAAATCAATTTTACTGGGCGCACTCGGGCTTTTACTGGGAGATCGTGCAGATTCGGACAGTGTGCGTGCCGGTTCAAGCAAAGCTGAAATCAGCGCCGAATTTGATATTTCAAATTTAAGCGGTGTTAATGACTGGCTAAAAAGTAAAGAACTGGATGCGGATGGTGACTGCTTACTGCGCAGAAGACTAGGTGCAGACGGTCGCTCCCGGGCATTTGTTAATGGCAGCCCGGTACCGCTACAGGACATGCGACAGCTGGGTGAAATGCTGGTTGATATTCACGGCCAGCACGAACACCAGTCCTTAATGAAACCCGATATGCAGCGACAGTTACTGGATGACTACGGGCAACATACGAAACTTTTAAACGATATTAAAAATATTTTTAATGACTGGAATGCAAAAAAAGAAAAACTGCAAGAACTACAATCCGCCTGCAAAGATAAAAATGACCGGCTGGATTTATTACGCTATCAGGTGGCTGAACTTGAAGACCTGTCACTGCTGAAAGGCGAAGCCGAAAAACTGCAACATGAGCATCAGACATTAGCCAATGCCGACCAGCTCAGTGATAATACATCATCAACTTTAGATAAATTATATGATGCGGATGATGCTAGTATTTATTTACAGTTATCACAACAGGCCAGCAAAATTGAAGATATGTTATCAACCGATAACAGCCTGACCCCTGCTTTTGAAATGCTCTCCGAAGCAATGGTGCAAATTGAAGAAACCGCCAGCTTGTTACGCGACTATAAAGATAATTTAAACAGCGACCCGCAACGTTTTGAGGAAGTGGAAACCCGTCTCGGCATAATTCATGATTTATCCCGTAAGCATCATATCGAGCCAGACCAGCTAATTGAATTAAGTGAAGTTTTGTCCACTGAACTAAATGAACTAGATAATGCGGATGAAAATTTAAACCAGTTAGAAAGTGATGTAGATAAGCTCAATAAAAAATATAACGCACTGGCTAAAAAACTCACTGAATCAAGATTAAAAACATCAAAAAAACTCAATAAGCAAATCAGTGAATCCATGCAAACGCTGGGCATGTCTGGCGGTAAATTTGAAATTCAGTTAACCGTAAAAAATAATCCGTCAGCCAATGGACAGGATCAAATTGAATATATGGTCAGCACCAATACGGGGCAGCCATTTAAAGCCCTTGCAAAAACTGCATCCGGTGGTGAACTGGCTAGAATTAGTTTAGCCATTCAAATGATTACCGCTCAACAGGGTCGCATTCCGACTTTAATATTCGATGAAGTTGATAGTGGTGTCGGCGGAGGCATTGCAGAAATTGTTGGCAAACACCTGCGTATGCTGGGTGAAAGTCGCCAGGTGTTCTGCATAACACATTTGCCTCAGGTAGCATCACAGGCACATTATCACATGCAGGTTTATAAGCACAGCGATGGCAAAGAAACCCGTACTGAAATAATTTCATTAGAAATGGAGCAACGGGTTGATGAAATTTCGCGCATGTTGGGCGGGCTTGAAATAACCCAACAGACCGTTGAGCATGCTAAAGATATGCTAAAACGTTCACAACTCGATTGTGGATAGCCTGAATAATCAGAGGTTATTTTTTGAGCTGATTAAGCAACTCACTGCGGTTAGAATATTTATGCGCTAGATATTAGCAGTGGACAATTACACTGTACGAAAAATTAGCTATTCTCATTACAGATTATCTTCCTTAAACCGTTGCTGAATTAGCTCAACCTGATCCATATTATCAAGCAACGCGTTTACACAAAACTTATCAAGTTTTTTACCCGATAACTCTCTGAGCATATTAATGGCTTTTTCATTACTCCATGCTTCCTTATATGGGCGTTTACTGGTTAATGCATCAAACACATCTGCGACTGCAACGATACGCGACTCCAGTGGTATCTCATCACCCCGTAAACCTTGCGGATAACCCGTTCCATTAATCGCCTCATGATGACTCAGCGCAATATTACGTAAAACATCCATATGCGCAAAACCCTGCAGGCCAAAATTTTGTAATAACTCATCAATAATTTCACAACCTTTTTCCACATGGGTATTCATGATAACTTTTTCAGTCTCATCCAGCTTATCCTGCTTTAATAAAATATTATCCGGTATGCCAATTTTTCCGATATCGTGCAAAGGAGAGAACATAAAAATATGCTCGATATAGCTATCGTCAAGCCGGTACTTATCAGCCAGTGCATTAGCAATTAATCGACTGTAACGTGACATCCTGTCCAGATGACTACCTGTTTCCGGGTCGCGCATGTGGGTGATATGACCGGTTGTTTTAACCGCAGCCGTCAGAACCTGAATTGAACACAACTCATTTATCACCAGTAATGAAATCATATGTGCATAAACATCAATCTGACGTAAAACACTTTCAGTAAACACATCTTTTTTATTAGAGTTGAAAAAAATAAATCCGAAAAATTCTCCGTCGTTAAATATAGGCAAAGTGTAACTGGCCGCATAGCCAGTGCGACCAATACGACGAGTATGTTCGTGCTCACCATCATCAAAAGTAATTAAATTATTAACAACTCTTGGTAACCCCTGGTCGAGTATTTTTTTTAACGACGGTGCATTTTCGAGTGGAATCTGATAGTGCTCCAGTGGATTATCATTTCCACTACTATGCAGATATGTTTTCAGGGTTTTTGTTTTAGGATCATATAGTGCGATTGCTATACGCACAATAAAAGGGAAGACTTCATTAATTGATTTATGAGTTGAAATCAATTTTTCTTTTAAGGATATAAACTTATTAATATTAGAAAGCTGATCAAAATGTTCAGTCATAAAAACCCTGTTAAATCGTTTTAGTGGTGCTTCCTCTACTCTGGAAACACATTCAAGTCATACCCGCTTTATAAATTAAGCAGGCGCAAACAAATCACAAACTTACTTTAACCGTATTACAACCGTTTTCTTTTGCTACAAACAAACCCATATCAGCTTTACGCATAAGAGAGGGTAAGTCCTCTTGCGCATCAGAAACAATAGTTAAACCAATACTGACTGTAGTGGACAATACGTTTTCCTGATACTTAATTTTATTATTTGATACTTTAACTCTTATTTTCTCAGCCACTTCCTTAGCATGCATCATATTAGTTTCATCCAGTAAAACGATAAAACCATCATTTCCATACCTGCCAAATATATCTCTTTCAGTCAAAAAAGATTTAATAACTTTTGAGGTGGATTTATACAATAGAGACCCCGCCTCTCTGCCCTGTTTATCGATAACCTCATCAAGATTATCAATCTCCATTATAAATAATGAACACTCCCGGGGTTGAGACAACTTATCAAATACAGGTTTAGTGCGGATTACAAATTGCTCTCGGCTATAAAGTGTTATTTTAACTTCGGCTGAGTCGCTACTCAAACGCTTAATTTCTTCCTGTAACCGAGCCTGGCGTAGTGCGATCATGCTATGAAACACGATACTGGCAGATAATTTTACATCATGACTATCAAACAGCAACTCATCCCTGAAAAGAGTAACCAGTCCGACCACTTTTTTATTTGTTATGACAGGCACATCGAGGCGGTGCATTGGCTCAGTAATATCACCGGTATCTGCGCTTAAGCGTTTTTGCGTACTTAGTATTGGCTCACGCAATGAAAATAACGCTTTAATCCTTTTATTTGTCCAGTTAAGTGGCTGAGCGTGCACATACTCTTCATCACCGAAATCCGCTATTTTCCTGATACTTTTATCCTGTAACATACCCACAGCTGCGGCATCAAATTCGATGGCACCATGCATAAAAACAAGCATACTTTTAAATAACTGATCAACATCAGTAGTATTTTTTAACTCTCCATGTAGCTCTCTTAATATTAATTCCCAATCATGAGTAATGGATGACTCATTTAGTGGTAATGCATTGATTTCAAGTTCAGGCTCAATTGTCGGCTCTTTTATATCCGATGGAAGCAACAACTCTTTTTTCTGAGAATCATTAAACGGATCATAAAAATCTTCTGGGTTATTTTCCTCTTCAACAAACTGATGTGCTCCACTTAAACCTATAGCGGCAAAAACAGAACTTGAACCCAGCAATAATGCGAGAGTCAGCAAATAAATTATTTTTATATCTGAGAATATAAACAGGAGTGTTAAAAATGAAATAACGGATAGCAATGAAAGATATAAGCTATATTTAAAATATCGCCCTAACCAGAATATAATAAAACACAATCCGATCAGATACATAGTGTGAGACATACCTAAATATTGTGCTTCAACAATATCTTTTATTTGATTAGTTAAATTCGAATTTAAAAATATAACATAGGACCAGCTACAAAAAATTAAAATAAACCCCACAATCGGCGCAATTTTATTTAAGAAGATATGCTGTACTTTAGTTACAAAAAACAACAGAACGATTGAAAACAGCACCGGAAGTATCTGTGCGGCAATTTTAATATCAAAATAAACGGGCAGCGATAAAAGCCAACTTGAACCAACGATTGCAACAGCTATTAAAACCAGCAGCGCCAGTCCTCGATTAATATCCTGATTGAGTTCTTTATTAGAAATTTGCTTATTATTGTCATTTTCAATATTAAACAATATTCGCTCCCTTTATTGCAGTGTTTTCTTGTTTTACTCTTGCTATTTAAGTGATGACAGCTCCTTTAAACACGCTGTGTTTTTCAGATACTGCCAAACCTGTGAAAATATTTCAATTAAACCTGCTGCTTTTATTTGACTAATATTAAGTTATTATAAACCCCATTATTCAAGTAACTCATGCATTGAACAACGGGGTTTAACTCAGACTTTTATATATTAAGCTTTTTTAGAGATCACCTGAGTTTCAATTCTCACAATAATTTCAGATGGTTGGTCGACATTTTTAAAAACGCTATCAAAATTAAGCTTCATTTTTTCAGCAAATGCCTGTTTGTCTTTTTCACCCAGAAGCTGAGCTAATGCATCGAGGTTTTCACCGCCACCATTTGCTGCATCATGGCGAATCGCGACATAACGTTTATTAACAAATTCATTTAATGTTACATCAGGCGTAACCGCATCTGAAGTCGAACTGGTGCTCGATGATACTTCAGTGAATGCTGCACAGGCTGATAAATTAATGATGATTGCTGGAATTATTAATACTTTGGTAAATTTAGTCATAAATACTCACTTTAAAATATGTACTGAAAAAGTAGGCCTTATTTTTAATGCCTAAACATTATGATAGTTGGTTTTTTATGTCCTGTCCGATTACTATTTTATTACCTTCAGGATCTTCTACAAAAAACTGTCTGATATGATACGCGGTGTCTTCTAATTGACCAACCATAATCCCCTTAGCGGCCATAAATTGGCGCTGAGCTGAGACATCACGGGTGTAATAGTGCAGGATAATATTGGCTGCATGGTATGAGCCCCGGGATAATTCATGGGATAATTCATGGGATAATTCATGGGATAACTCCTGGGATAACTCCTGAAATGACTGCTGTGAAGAATCTATAGAATTTGTGTTTTTTTGTAGCATCAGAAAGGTATTATCTGATTTGATATAAGCCCATTGCAGGCCAGCGTCAGTTTCTGTTTTGCTGATAATAATATAACGCAGGGCCTGTTGATAAAATTCCAGTGTCTGCTCAATATGCTGACACTGAATTACCGGAATAAGCCCCTCGAAATTCATTACCATTTCAGCAAAGCTGCACCCCAGGTAAACCCACCGCCAAAGGCTTCCAGCATGACGGTTTCGCCTTCTTTTATTTTACCGGCCCTGACCGCTGTATCCAGTGCCAGTGGTACCGATGCGGCGGAAGTATTACCCTGAACATCAACCGTCACCACGACGTGGTCCGGGTTTAAACCCAGCTTTTTGCCCGTGGCATTAATAATGCGAATATTCGCCTGATGGGGTACCAGCCAGTCGATATCTGACTTTTGCATATTATTGGCAGCGAGGGTTTCATCAACAATTCTACCCAGCGTATTTACCGCCATTTTAAACACTTCATTGCCTTTCATGGTGATATGCGCACCCTCTTCTCGGAAACGCTGCTGATTTTTTGAAATTCCGTTGGGGACATTCAGCAAATGCTCATAAGCCCCATCCGCATGCAAATGCGATGACAAAATGCCCGGGCTGTCGCTTTCTTCTACAATAACCGCACCTGCACCATCACCGAAAAGAACACAGGTTCCCCGGTCGGTCCAGTCGAGAATTCGAGACAGGGTTTCGGCACCAATCACCAGTGCACACTTTGCAGAACCGGCGCGGATAAAATTATCCGCAATGCCCAGTGCATACACAAAACCAGTGCAAACTGCCTGCACGTCAAAAGCTGCGCAGCCATGAATATCGAGTTTTTTCTGTAACAAACAGGCAACACTGGGAAACACCTGATCCGGTGTAGTCGTGGCAACAATGATTAAATCGATATCGTCTTTGGTTTTACCCGCAGCCTGCATTGCCTTAAGCGCTGCCTGCTCTGCTAAATCACAGGTGGTCTGGTCATCAGCGGCTATGTGGCGCTGTTTAATGCCGGTGCGTTCCTGTATCCATTGATCTGTTGTATCAACGATTTTTTCAATATCCGCATTGGTCATAATGCGTTCAGGTAAATAACTGCCGGTTCCGGTAATGCGCGCGAATTTCAAAATAGGGCTCTTTTAATAATAACTGCAGATTAAATCTTGCTGATCGACTAACTTGTAGCCGGCGTTTTTTCTAATAGTGCACCGAGATGGCTTTCAATACATTGAGGCACGGATTTCTCAACTTCCAGTATCGCCACTTCTATGGCTTTGGAATAGGCATACTCATCGGCACCACCATGGCTTTTTATTACAATTTGCTTCAGGCCCAGCAAGCTGGCACCGTTGTAACGCCGGTGGTCGACGCGCTGCTTGAATGAGTTTAATACGGGTGAAGCCATTACTGCGATCAGTTTGGTAAATAAATTACGCGTGAATTCTTCTCGCATAAACTGGCCAATCATTTTAGCAACACCTTCGGTGCTTTTCAGTGATACATTGCCCACAAACCCATCACAAACCACCACATCCACCGATCCATTGTAAATATCATCACCTTCTACAAAGCCGATGTAATTAAGATCACTGTTAAGCAGTAAGGGCTCTGCGGCTTTTACCTGAGCATTGCCTTTCATTGCCTCTGAGCCTACATTGAGCAAGCCCACCCGTGGGTTATCCACATTATCCACCGCTGAAGCAGTCACCGAACCCATTACCGCAAACTGAAACAAATTTTCAGCACTGGAATCCACATTTGCCCCTAAATCGAGCATGTGAGTGTGGCCTTTCATATTGGGCAGCGTCGTCATAATGGCCGGACGATCTATGCCTGACAGGGTTTTATACACAAATTTGGCGGTTGCCATCAGCGCACCAGTATTACCTGCGCTAACAACCGCTCCAGCTTTACCTTCTTGTACCAAATTAATGGCCACCCGCATTGAGGAATCTTTCTTTTTTCGAAGGGCTAAAGCGGGTGCTTCATCCATGGCAACCAGCTCGGAAGCATGATGCACGGATAAACGATCAGATTTTTTAATATTAAGGCGCGAGAGCTCAGCGTTAATTTTATCCTCTAGACCCACCAGAATGAGCTTAACATCCTGACGTTGTTTAAGAATGCGGCCGGCCGCTGCAACCGTAACTTCTGGGCCAATATCACCACCCATGGCATCAATAGCAATAATCGGGGATTCAGGCATAAAGTCTCTATGTAAGTAAGAAATGAATTCGTTTTGCGCTTACGCTAAACGAGGCGTCTTTAAATAGCGCCATTATTATAAATGTGAAAATCGATTCGAATGCCCGATTTTACATGCGTATATTTTAGCTACACGACTTATTCACACATCCCGGCGATGATTCGCCGGGGGTGCTTTACCACTCATTAGCTTTCGCCGGCATTAGACGTAATTTTACGACCTTTAAAGTAGCCGTCCGGCGTTACGTGATGACGTAAGTGCATTTCACCTGTAGTTTGATCTACAGACAGAGCAGCACCAGTGAGTGCATCATGTGAGCGACGCATGCCACGTCGTGAACGTGTTTTACGGGATTTTTGTACTGCCATTTCATTCTCCAATAAATAGCACTATGTGCCATATAAAACAATAACTTAATTAAATTTTAGTAAAGTAGATACTGCTAAAGCAAATCTTTCAATACGGAAAACGGATTTTCCTTTTCTTTAACTTCTTCTACTTCATTCTGATGCTCTGAACTCTGCTGTTGCAGATAGTCAGAACAATCGAATTCGTGCATGGCTACCAGTGGTAGCGCTAATAACAACTCATCTTCCAGCATATCTGGCAGGTGGTTATTATCATCTTCGAGCATAAAAGGCTCAAACTCATCGGGCAATTTTTCAATGTGCTCATCATTCAGCACCAGCCCTAATTTGAACCGGATATCCACCGCATACGGCATCGCCTGCATACAACGTTGACATTTCAGTTGCAGCTCAGCCGTAATATGACCTTCAATAAACGGAATCGGTCCCGCTCGATCAAACTTCAGCTCAACATCCAACTCACCCTGATCTGACAGTAAAACCTCATTTAAGCGTTTTAGCTGCTTAATGGGCCATTTTCCCTTAAGTTCAAAACCAATTTTGGCTTTCTGGGCGAAGTTCAGATGGACAGGTAATGTCTGGTTCATAATAATCGCGCGATTCTATCCGCTTCTGCCCCTGCTGTCAAAGAAATTCCCTTTATTTTCAAGGATTTCGGTATTAATCGCAAATGTTGTTTTCTTTTATCTTTTCAACAACGCTGAATCACTACAATGATTTAATCAGACAGGGTAAAATGCAGTTTTAAACCTAATTTTAATTTAAACCATGAAACTCGTTTTAGCCTCAAGTTCGCCCTTCCGTAAAGCCCTGCTGGAAAAATTACACCTGCAATTCGAAACCGACTCTCCGGACATTGATGAAACCCCTCTGGCCAATGAATCCATTGAAACTATGGTGAAACGATTATCCGAAGATAAAGCCAGGACACTGGCCCCTCGCCACCCGCATGCATTAATTATTGGTTCAGACCAAAGCGCAGCACTTAACGGTAAGATTCTGCATAAACCCGGAAATTACGATGTGGCCTTCGAACAACTCAAAGCCGCCTCTGGGCAAAGCATCACCTTTTATACCGGTTTATGTTTACACAACAGTTCTAACGGCCACTCAGAAACCATTTGTGAACCCTTTGTCGTTAAGTTCCGTGAGTTGACTGAAAGTGAAATCGAAAACTATCTCAAACGTGAAGCGCCCTATAATTGTGCTGGAAGCTTTAAATCTGAAGCACTGGGCATCAGCTTATTTGAAAGTATGCACGGAGATGACCCTAACACCCTCATTGGCCTGCCATTAATTCAACTCTGCCGAATGTTAAAAGCGAATGGTTTAGCAGTGATTTGACCTGAGGATACGCTTGCCAAGAACATCTGCACAATACCTGCTACACTCTAGTCCATTATAAAAATAAATATCTACACTCTAAAAACGTGGAAGAACGTGGTTTAAAAACTTAAAAAAAACTAAATGATCTCACAACACCCTCTCTGGCAAAACCTGTTTAAACATAAAGAAGATCGCACATCCGAAGTCACTGAGATGTGGATGGACACTCCCCTGTTCGATAAAATTACCCGCCGCGAATGCCGTGATCTAGTAAAAACCATGCATCCTCGACATTACAAAAAAGGCGAACTGGTTTTTAACAGTGGCGATATCGGCGCGAGTATTGTTTTAATTCGCAGTGGTGGAATCGAAATTAAAGCCGCAGAAAAATTACTTGCAGAACTTGTCGCCGGTGATTTCTTTGGTGAGGTTGCACTCATCATTGATGAACCACGCACCGCAGATGCCATCGCCTGCGAAGATTCAGAATTAATTTTCTTTTTACGTTCGGATCTTGAAGAATGGATCAAGCGCTCACCCAGAAGTGGCGCACAGTTTATGTTAAACATTGCAACGGTTTTAGCCGCCCGATTACGCCATACTAATATTTTACTTTCAATGCAAAACAGCTAGCTGTATTACAAAACTGAACATGTTGCAAACAATCATTCATCACCCACTCAGCAGAACACTTTTTGTGTTTAGTATGATCTTTAGCGTAATCACTTTACTCGCTATTTTATTAGCCCCACTCCTCATACCCATTATTATATCATTTACTTTTTATGCCTTACTCGAACCGATTTCAGAAAAATTTGAACGTCATGGATTATCCCGCAATGCCTCATCGCTCAGCGTTTTATTAATCCTGGTTGCCATTGGCGCTTTATGCATATCATTAGTTCTGCCACATCTGTCATCACAGCTTTCAATATTACAATCCCAGTTACCTGTCGTCTGGCAATCCATTACTACAATGGGCAATGATGTTAGCCAGCATATTGCTACATCTTTAAGTTTAGATATTCAATCAAGTGGACTGACACAGCATTTTTTTACACAGGTAAATGAGTGGGGAAAAGCGGCCCTGATAGAAGGCTCAAATATGCTTATCAGCCTTTCTGTTTTATTAGTACTGGTTCCCATATTTACTTTTTTTCTGGTTAGAGACTTCAGGACTTTTCGAAATAATTTACTCGACAAACTACCCAATTCCAGTTTTGAAATGGGCTGGTTAATTTATTACCGGGTGGCACATCAGTTACAGGAATATATTCGCGGCATTATGATTCAATCTGCCATCATGTGTGTGATTACCACCATTGGATTTTATATACTTGGTTTTGACTCGCCTTTTTTATTAGGCATAGTCGCGGGTGTACTCAACCTCATTCCTTACGTAGGACCATTACTTGCCATGGTTCTACCGGTATTACTTGCACTGGGTCATGTTCCGGTCGAATTCTGGTTGGTGGGTGCAGCAATATCCGTTATTTTAATCGCACAATTAATTGATAATGTAATTGTAATTCCAGCAGTTATTGCTAATGCGGTAAACCTGCATCCTTTAGTTGTTATTGTTGGTATAATTGTATTCGGCAACTTATTTGGTTTTATTGGAATGGTAGTAGCGATACCGGTAATATCGACAATGAATATTATTTATTGCGGTTTATACCAGGGCATAAAAACACGTTATGATTTGAAACTGAAAGCAGCCATTGATATATAGATCGGGATATATAGATCGGGATATATAGATCGGGATATATAGGTCGAGTTAAAGGCACCTCTAAAAATTACCTTTTACTTGTGATTTTCATCGTCCCACCTTCTTTTTCAACTTTCATTTTGTTAAGAAAAGACATACCTAGTAATACCTGCCTGGGAAAATTACCTTCAACAACAATTCCCTGCACATTACGTTCAAGTAATTTTCCCAGACTCACCGTTTTAAGTTTCACAGACCAGGCCCTGGCAATACCTGAAGCCGTGCTTGTACGAGTTGGTGTACCTTTAAGCTGGTATTGAATGCCTAATTTACGCGCAGCTTTTTCACTCATTGCAACTGACGTCGCACCTGTATCAACCAGAAACTTGACGGACTGTCCATTAATGCTTCCATAACTACTAAACATTCCATTCTGATCAACAACCACCCTTTCAGTAACTTTTTCTCGTTGTGTAAAACTCGTACCAATGCTTGTACCCATTTGATAATTCTTTTGTACACCATTAACTTCAAGCACAGCTGCTTTGGTAGTAGATGAAATTAACTTAACTCCCTGAGTTTTATTACCGGTTTTTAATGTTTCCCTGCTGCCATTAATCATCAGTACAACCATACCGGGCATTAGTGCCTGCACTTCTATCTGTATATCGTTGCTGGCATTTACCGGCAATACCAATAAAAATATTGAAAATAAAAGTCCGATTTTTATAAATTTTAGATTAGTTTTTTTCATTCTGTATATAAGTTATATATAATTAACAAGCGCATGCAAACAAACAAATGCAAATACACCCGCCAGTACATCATCGAGCATTATACCAAGGCCACCATGAACATTTTTATCAATCCATGAAATTGGCCAGGGCTTCAAAATATCAAAAAAACGAAACAAAATAAAACCTGCACCAATCCATAGCCAGTCAAATGGAACCGCAATCATGGTTATAAAATAACCCGCAATTTCATCGATGACAATACCAGAGTGATCGTGCACCCCCAATGCTTTACTGGTGTAATAACACAGGTAAACACCCGCAAAGGTCACAACACAGGTAATCAATAAATACAGCCCTAATTCCAGATTGGCCATTAGCAGATACAATGGCACAGCTGCAAGCGTTCCAAATGTACCCGGTGCTTTTGGGGCCAGACCAGAACCAAACCCCAGAGACAGAAAATGCAACGGGTTTTTTAAATATGAGAACGGAATTTTAATAGCACTTTTCATTTAAAATGATTGTATCCTGATTGATTTAAACTGATAAGCTGCCCATTATTTAAATACTTAATGCCAGAGTCGTGTGTGATTTTTACGATACAAAATATATTAACATTATGTGCATCCATTAAATTCTGTAATTCAGAAAGCTGATTCTGCGCACAGGTAAAGCATAATTCATAATCATCCCCTGCACTTAATATATTCTGCCAGTCAGGAGTGTTGTCATAGTAGCTTAACACAGCCTGTGATAATGGAATTTGTTGCAGATTCAAAAGTGCACCAACACCGCTGGCTTCACAAATATGATTTAAATCCGCCATCAAACCATCTGAAATATCTATTGCGGCAACGGAAAAGTCACTTAACAACTGTCCTGCTTCAACTTTGGGCATCGGTCGATTGAGACGATTTATACAATAGGTTTTATCGTCTTCCGAAATATTTCTATCAGCTTCGAGTTTATTAAAAATAGCTTTTAAACCAATAGCCGCATCACCAATATTACCGGTAACAAAAATCGAGTCGCCGGTTTTTGCATTACTTCTTTTTAAGGCTTTATCCGCATCAATAAAACCGCTGACATTAACTGTTACACTCAATGAACCCTGCGTAGTATCACCACCAATTAATGCCACATTATATTTCTCAGCCAGCTGATTAAAACCACGCATAAAATCGCCCAACCAGTTTTCATCCACCTCTGGCAAACTAATAGCCAGACTCACCCAGGCTGGCTCTGCACCCATGGCCGCAAGATCACTTAAATTAACCGCTAAAGATTTATAACCAATATCCTCTGCAGGGGTAGACTCAGGAAAATGCACACCACTAATTAAGGTATCAGTGGATACGGCTAATTGTTTACCCGCTGGTGGTGAGAGTATTGCACAGTCATCTCCAATACCCAGCAACACATCATCACGCTTTCTGGTGGCGGTTTTAAAAAATTGATTGATAAGATCAAATTCTGACAATGCAAATATTTCCTGGAAATTTATGTTTTTAAAAGAAAAAGCAATAAATATGGGTGAGCGCCCGCAGGCGCACAATCCTAAAAATATTTGCGTTTATTCGCGTTGACGTGCATGGATGCACTAATGCCATGGCTATATGGATGTATTAGAATGGCCATTTGCGTTTTCTTTTTCTTTTTCTTTTTCTTCAACAATACTTATCTAAACCTCAGCCCGCATGTGCGGAAATAAAATAACATCGCGTATAGAAGGCGCATCGGTTAACAACATCACCAGCCTGTCGATGCCAATACCCTCACCTGCCGTGGGTGGCAACCCATGCTCCAGAGCACGAATATAATCCGCATCATAGTGCATGGCTTCATCATCACCCGCATCTTTATCCGCTACCTGCTGCTTAAATCTTTCCGCCTGATCTTCCGCATCATTTAACTCTGAGAAACCATTGGCAATTTCACGTCCACCCACAAAAAGCTCAAAGCGATCAGTAATAAAATCGTTATCATCATTACGTCGCGCCAAGGGTGATACTTCAGTGGGGTATTCGGTTATAAAGGTTGGATTCATTAAACGATGTTCAACGGTTTTTTCAAATATTTCAATCTGAATTTTACCAAGGCCATATGAATCTTTTAATTGAATATCCAGTTTATCAGCCACTTTTGTTGCAGCTTCAATCGTATTAATATCATCCGCGCTTAAGTCCGGATTAAAATGTAAAATTGAATCAAAAACAGACATACGCTCGAACTGACTACCAAAATCATAAACATCACCCTGATACTGAATTTTTTCACTCCCAACAACATCTTTTGCCAGACCGTGTAAAAGGGCTTCTGTGATATCCATCAGATCATTATAATCCGCATACGACTGATAAAATTCCAGCATGGTAAATTCCGGATTATGGCGAGTGGAAACCCCTTCATTTCTAAAGTTACGATTGATTTCAAATACTTTTTCAAAACCACCAACCACTAAACGTTTTAGAAAGAGCTCCGGTGCAATGCGCATAAACATTGGCATGTCGAGTGCGTTATGAAAAGTTTCAAACGGTCGTGCAGTTGCACCCCCGGGAATCCCCTGCAACATCGGTGTTTCAACATCAATAAAACCCCGCTCTTCAAAAAAGCGACGGATGTAGGAAATGATTTTTGAACGCAACTGAAATGTATTACGCACTTCTTCATTCATCACCAGGTCAACATAACGTTGACGGTAACGAGTTTCCTGATCAGATAACCCATGAAACTTTTCAGGTAACGGGCGTAGAGATTTTGTGAGTAGTTTAATATTGCTTAACTTAACCGAAAGCTCATCGGTTTTGGTTTTAAATAAAACGCCTTCAGCACCAATAATGTCGCCGATATCCCATTTTTTAAATCCGTCGTTATATAAACCTTCGGGTAATGAATCGCGCTGTAAAAACAACTGCATCTTACCGGACATATCCTGAAGCTGTGCGAAGCTGGCTTTACCCATAATGCGTTTTGCCATCATGCGACCGGCAACTTTTACGGTTACATTAAGCGCCTCTAACTCTTCTTTTGATTTTTCATCGTATTCAGCATGCAATTCAGCGGCTAAACTATCGCGACGAAAATCATTGGGAAAGGCATTGCCATTCTCACGCATTGCGGCTAATTTTTCGCGGCGCTGTGCGATCAGTTTATTTTCGTCTATTTGAGGTTCTTCTGTTTTGTTTTCGTCTGTCATAATATTTATATTTTCTGTGAATTATTGTCGCTATTATTGTCATTCCTGCGAAGGCATGACGGAGTATTAATATTTTACAAACCCGATTTCAAACTGGCCTCAATAAACATATCTATCCCACCGTCTAAAACCGCCTGGGTATTACCGGTTTCAACATTGGTGCGTAAATCTTTTATTCGGGAAGCGTCGAGCACATAAGAGCGTATTTGGCTGCCCCAGCCGATGTCCGATTTATTATCTTCAACCACCTGCTGATCACCGCTGCGTTTTTGCATTTCCAGTTCATATAACTTGGCTTTAAGTTGCTTCATGGCGCTGGCTTTGTTTTTATGTTGCGAACGATCATTCTGGCATTGCACCACCACATTGGTTGGCAGGTGGGTAATGCGCACCGCGGATTCTGTTTTATTAACGTGCTGACCACCCGCGCCGGATGCACGATAAGTATCAATGCGCAAATCCGCCGGGTTGATGTCAATGTCGATATCGTCATCCACTTCCGGGGATACAAACACCGCAGCAAATGAGGTGTGGCGGCGGCTGCCAGAATCGAACGGGGATTTTCTCACCAGGCGATGCACGCCGGTTTCAGTGCGCAGCCAGCCGTAGGCATACTCGCCCTGAAAACTAATGGTTGCGCCTTTAATACCCGCCACATCCCCCGCGGTCACCTCCATTAATTCAGTTTTAAAGCCGTGGGCTTCACCCCAGCGTAAATACATGCGCAAAATCATTTCTGCCCAGTCCTGGGCTTCAGTGCCGCCAGAGCCGGACTGAATATCTAAAAAAGCATTGTTCGCATCCATTTCGCCGGAGAACATTCTGCGAAATTCCAGTGCTTCAATCTGTTTTTCCATTACCGCCAGATCATCAACAACCGACTGCACACCCTCTTCATCATTTTCTTCAACGGACATCTCCAGTAGCTCAGCGGCATCGGACAGGCCATTATCCAGATTCACAATCGTCAGTACAATGGCTTCAAGCCGGGATCTTTCTTTACCCAGCTGCTGCGCACGCGCCTGATCATTCCACACGTCAGGTTGCTCTAGCTCCCGGTTTACTTCATCGAGCTCTTCTTTGCGGGTATCAAAGTCAAAGATACCCCCGAAGGTCATCGCGGCGGGTGGCAAGATCGGCTATCTGGTTTTGAATGGGGTTAATTTCTAACATAAATCCGGGTTGTTTTTAGCAGTTCTGAAAGCGCGCTATATTACCTTATATTGAGTTTTTCATCTATAGCGGATTAGTTGGGGCTAATCTGACACGTGAAGAAAAAGACAACACAAATAACCTCGAATGCACGCAATGAATGATAATTTTTTTAAATTAAACCTCCCCCTCCCCTTAAAATAGGGAGGAAATAAGGGGGAAATAAAGGGAGTTTTGTTTCCGGTGTCAAATCTCCCCCAACCCCTCTTTGTCAAAGAGGGGAGCAAAGGCGACGTCTAAAGAATTTAATACTCAACAAGATAAATTCGGGAATGTTAGAAATTCCGTTAGTACTTAAAATTTGTACTTAAAATTTGTACTTAAAATTTGTACTTAAAATTAGTACTTAAAATCTTTTATTTCTCATTGCATGCATTTGCGGTGGCGTGCATGGATACACTAATTCAGCAGGCGCTGTTATCTGTGTTTTTCGCACTGTCTTTTTCTTTTAACTATTTTTCAGAACCGCTTTCTTCTGATCTTTTTTCTTTTTAGCCACATCATTACGTAAATACACGGGCTGAGCCTGCTTCGCATCAACCGCTTCACCACGCCGATATGCAGCCACCGCTAATTTAACAATAGTGGCGGAGCGAGGAAAATAATCTGCATGCACATCAATAATCTGCGTGCCTAACTGTTGATTAAGTTGTTCCGCATAACGCTCCCATGCGGACCCGGCACCACACCACTCACTGGATAAACCTTCATCCACAACAACCGCCTGTGCAGGTGAAACTTTTTCTTCACCACACAATATCATTAAATTATTTTCGCCCAATTGATAACCGGCCCAGTACATTTCACCCATGCGAGCATCAATACCCGCCAGCACATTTTCATGCTGATGATTGTCATAAGCCAGTTGTGCAATAGAAGCCAAAGTAGAAATCCCAACAACCGGCAGCTCACATGCAAAGGCCAGCCCCTGCACGATACCCGTCGCAATTCTCACACCGGTAAATGAACCCGGGCCACGACCAAATGCCAACGCATCCAGATCTGAAATATTCAGTTGCGCATCCGCCAGTAACGACTCAATCATTTTTAAAATTAATTGTGTATGCTCTCTTGGTGCCAACTGGTATTTTTCTGTAATCACCCCGTCGATATAGAGCGCGGCTGAGCAGGCTTCGGTTGCGGTATCTATGGCTAAAATTTTTGCTGATCCATCCATCAGGTTTTCTCCGAAGCACTCTCTGACCCACTATCACTATCTAGCCAGGAATCATAAAAAGCCACCACATCTTCAATGCGCTTGCTTTGTGGCATGTCCGGTAAACTTTCGATAAAGGTTTTTCCGTAGCGTTTGGTTTTTAAACGGTTATCACCAATCATTAATACGCCATAATCTTTCATATCACGAATCAAACGCCCCGCGCCCTGTTTTAAGGAAATAACTGCCTGGGGTAATTGATAATCCATAAACGGATTGCCACCGAGCTTTCTAATACCATCTAACCGTGCCTGCATTACCGGATCACCCGGCGAGGCAAATGGCAGTTTGTCAATAATGACACAGGACAGAGCTTCACCGCGCACATCCACCCCTTCCCAAAAACTACTGGTGCCGAGTAATACCGCATTACCTAATTCGCGAAATTTTTCCAGCAACTGATGCTTGGGTAAACTGCCCTGAATTAAAATGGGATAATCGACTTTTCGATGCAGTAATTTTGCCGCTTCATTTAAAGCACGGTAACTGGTAAACAATAAAAAAGCCCGACCTTTACTCGCCTCTAAAACCGGCACCGCCAGTTCAATTAATTTTTCGGTATAATCAAAACTCGATGGCTCGGGCAAAGTATCCGGTAAAAATAAAAGTGACTGCTGCTGATAATCAAATGGACTATTCCAGTTACCCTTTTCATATTCATCGAGTCCCAGACGCTGCGCAAAGTGATCGAAGTCGTGCCCCACTTCCAGGGTTGCTGAAGTGAATATCCAGCTACCGGGTAGTGCATCGCGTTGCTGTTTAAATAATGCCGCGATATCTATTGGCGTTGAGTGCAGCACAAAACCTTTGCTGAATGTTTCATACCAGTAAATTGACGCCGCTGCTTTATCAGAATCTTCGCCGTAAGATTTAAAACTTTGCTGAAGTTCCAGACAACGCACCGCACACTGCTCCAGGCCTTTTCCTCTATCGGCATTATTTTGTAAAATCTCGGTTAAATTTTCAAAATCACTTAGCAAAGTTTCTTTGGCTTTTTGCAGTGCCGGTTTAAATTTTATTTTAGCCCAGCCATCGCGCTGATTATCGACACCCAACGCTAAACGAAATTGCGCCGTACTGGTTTTTAACTGATCACAGGCGTCGCGTATTTCTATGGCTTCCGGTGCATCTTTAATTTGTTCCGCAATACAGTCACCGATTAAATTATTAATTTGCCGGCTACTACAACCTTTGCCAAAAAAACGTGATGCCACTTCCGGTAACTGGTGTGCTTCGTCAATAATAAAAGTTTCCGCTGCGGGTAACAGTTCACCAAAACCTTCTTCTTTTATCGCCATATCCGCTAATAATAGATGATGATTAACCACCACAATATCCGCTTCCTGAGCTTCACGCCTGGCTTTTACTACATAACAGTCAGACCAGTCTAAACATTCACTACCCAAACAATTATCCGCCGTGGACGTCACAATCGGCCAGACCCGGGCATCTTCAGAAATTTCTGACATCTCTGATTTATCACCACTGTGTGTTGTTTTCGACCACTGTTTTATGCGCGCTAAATGATCCTGTGTTTCACGTGTCAAAAACGTTTGCTGATGGGCAATACCTAAACGATAGGTGCACAGATAGTTTGCCCGGCCTTTTAACAACGAACAGGGCAAATCAACTTTTAAGGCTTTTTTAACCAGCGGAATATCCGTGTGAAATAACTGATCCTGCAAATGGCGGGTGCCGGTGGAAATAATGACTTTACGATCAGACATAATCGCCGGCACCAGATACGCAAATGTTTTTCCAATACCGGTGCCGGCTTCCGCGATTAAGACTTTTTTATTATCTATCACTTTTTCAATAGCATCACTCAGCGCCTGTTGCCCGGCTCGCGCGGTGAAACCATCGAGTAGTTCTGCAAATGCCCCCTGCTCACCTAATAACGCTGCAGACCGGCTCAATTAATTTGCTCCGCTGATGTGGCAGCAATGATACGGTCATTAAAGGCTTTTAATTGCGTATTATTTTTTAACACACTATTGGATCTTTTGGCGTGCTGTTTAGCCTGTTCTAAATTTCCCTGTTTTAAATACACCTGCGCCATGCGCGACCACACTTCTGCCTGTCGGGGGTTTATGCGCACCGCACGTTCCAGCGTTGCCAGTGAGCCTGGCAGATTAAGATTCAAATATTGTTCGTCGGATTGTTTAATCAAGGTTTTTATAACATCGGGCAAGTTATGACTATCCGCAACCGGCAATATACTCTCCACAGAATCGACTTCACCAAGCTTAGTTTGCGCGCAGCCCGTAAGCCATAATAGCAATACGAAAACCGATGCTAATTTGAATAATGATTCTAATTGAAAAAACGTTTTATCTGTTCGATGATTCCTGCTGACTGGCATGCGGCTTTCTCTGTTGGTTCAGACCCCTGAATAAAAGGTAATTCTACCGCACCTAGACAATTTTTTTCAGATAAACCACCGCTTTCCCCATCAATCCACACATTATTTATTCCAGCGGGGGGCTGTAGTGAATAACTACGCAAGTCACCTATCGCCTCCAGATGCTGGAAAAAATCTGTCCACAGGTGCAACGCACCGGATGAGCCCGTTAAGCCGGTGCTGGTATTGTCATCTCGTCCAATCCACACCACTGCCAACTGGTCATCGGAAAAACCCGCAAACCAGCTATCGCGCAAATCATCTGTCGTGCCGGTTTTACCCGCCACTGAATGGGACAGCTTAGTCGCCAGTGATCTGGCGGTGCCGGTCTGTGTAACCCGGTGTAATGCATGGTTCACCAGGTATATCGCTTTTTCATCAATCGCCTTATCCGATTTCAGGGGGTAACGCTTAAGGGGTTTAGCATCTTTATTTAATACTTCACGAATGACTTTAAGTGGCACATTAAATCCATTTGCCGCAAATGTCTGATACATATTTGCGACATCAAGAGGAGATAAACTAAACGCCCCCAGCGTCATTGAAGGGTATGTGGGAATATTTCGCGTTACCCCCAAATTTTGCAAGGTATCCGAAATATCCGACAGACCCAGTTCAAGCCCTAAACGTACGGTGGGCACATTGCGAGATTTTTCCAGCGCTTGATGCAATAAAACATTCCCGCTGAATTTTTTATCATAATTTTGTGGTGACCACATGACCTCTTTTGACGTTTTGATATGTAACGGCGTATCCTCTAAAACACTCGCCAGCGTATATTTTTGTGGCTGCTGTAAGGCGGTTAAAAAAATGGCCGGCTTAATTAAAGAACCAATCTGGCGTACCGCATCCAGGCTTCGATTAAAACCTGAAAAATCCGGCTGCCGATCTGACACCATTGCCTGAATTTCCCCCTGCTGACTAGAGGCGACAATTAAAGACGTCTGTAAATTTTCAGCATTTGGGTTAGCACTTTCCAGGCGTTTAATCACCCGCTTAACACTGGCTTCCGCCTGTGCCTGAATTAACGGATCAATACTGGTAAATACTTTTAAACCGGATGATCTCAAATCATCTTCATCATAGTCACTGTTTAACTGACGTTTAACCAGATCAATTAGTGCCGGATAACGATTTGATGAAAAGCGTGGTTTGTTTGCCAGACCTAAATCCAGCGCCACGTATTTATTTAACTGCGCCTGTGTTAATGCGCCACGCTCCAGCATCAGTTTCAAAACCTGATTACGCCGCTCAACCGCTCTTTTTTTATGACGCCTGGGTGCATACCATGAAGGCCCCTTAACTAAACCCACCAGTAATGCCATCTGATCACGCCTTAATTTTATAAGTGGTCTGGCAAAATAATACTGACTGGCCAGTTCAAAGCCATGAATTTGTTGAGCACCGTTCTGACCTAAATACACTTCATTAATATAGGTTTCCAGAATAACCGATTTGTCATAATTTATTTCCACTAACAGTGCCATTAAGGCTTCATTTATTTTTCGACTTAATGTTCTTTCCGGCGAAAGAAATAAATTTTTAACCAGTTGCTGGGTTAAGGTGCTACCGCCCTGCACTGTGCCGCCGGCCATTACGTTCGCCAGCATGGCACGTATAATCGAGCGCGGATCTATACCCCAATGCTGATAAAACCGGCGATCCTCTACCGCTAAAAGTGCCAGCACTAAATCATCCGGCACTTCATCAAGTTTAATTAATTGACGTTCCTGTTGAGTCGCCGGATAAATACCTGCAATTTTTACCGGCTCTAATCTGAACAGTGCAATGGTTTCATCTGAATATAATTTATGTAGCGTAGCAAGCTGATTATTATAAATACTTAAACGAATACCCTGTGATTTTTGCTCACCATCCCAGAAGGTAAAATCCCGGCTGATGATTTCAAAATGGGATTCATTTAAAATCCGGTATTGTCCGGTCTTTGTGGGCCGACTGGTTACCCGCGAATAATCAAGTTGCTTCAACTCTAATTTGAGCTGCTTTACAGTTAAATGTTTGCCCTGATATAACTCAAGCGGCCGAGCATAAACGTGAGAAGGCAAAGACCAGATGCGCCCGGACATTTTATCTGTAATTTTTATATTTAAATAAAACAGGTAGCTGGCAAAAAAAAGTGTGAATAGTATTACCCCAGCAAAGGTGTAGCGATTAAATAAATACTCTCTGAAACTAGCGCGAGTTTTAGATTGACTGGCTTTTTTCTTTCTGGATTTTTTCCTGCGGGGCTTAGTTTTTGGTTTTGTCATAAGTACAATTGTAAAATTAATCTTTAGCGGGTTCTATGCAGTGTCTCAAGATTTATACAGGCAGTATGCCTGCTAATATGTCTTTTGAGTAATAACAAAAAAGGGCATCAAAGATGCCCTTTCAGGAAATGAATTATAACAGGTGTTATCGACAGGTTGAAAGGAATCGTGCCGATTTACCTTTACAGGGATCGGAGATATAGGAGGATTCAGATTCCGATTCAGTTTTTTTGGGAGGCTTTGATTTCTTCGACTTCTTCTCATTACGGGCAATTTCAGCTTCAATCGCCTGCTTTTCTTTTTCCAGACGCAACTTTTCTTCCACTAACAACCTGCGCTCGTCTTCCTTACGATTACGTTGAGCGGCTAAGCGCTTAGCCTCAGCATCTTTACTGGATTGGCGTTGAGCATACTCGGCTCTACGCTTCTTATCTGCTTGCTTTTGCTTCAGACTTTTCAGCCGGGCTTCTTCAGCTTTACGTTTCTTTGATTCGGCCAGTGCAGCTGCTCGTTTTTTAGCCTGTTTGGCCTGATTACGCGCCAGCTCTTCTTCCACGGCGATCGCTTCATGCTCGGCCTCGGCAAGGCCATTAAACTTCGCCTTATTTAGCCAGGTTAAAGCGTTGGTTAAACTTTTCGGAACCCCAACACCGGTAGCATACATTTTACCCAGATAAAATTGCGCATTTGCACTACCCGTTGCGGCTTCCTTACGCAATACGCCCAGCTGCGCTTTATTGGTATTACTTAGACCATTATTTTGAATATCCAGGTAGAGAAGTTTATAAACCGATTTTTTATGACCCTGCGCTGCCGATTTTTTAAACCAGGACTGAGCTCTCGCTCTGTCTTTGGTCACCCCCGAGCCGGTTTCAAACATTTCGCCGACAATATACTGGGCTTCCGCATTTCCCTGTTCAGCTAACGTCAGCTGAAATCGAAAAATACCGGAAGAAACATCCGAAAAAACAACCGCCTCTTCCGCATGTGTAACCACGGAGAAACTTATTGCTAAAACAAATATTAAATATGAGAATATTCTCATCATAACAACCACATTGTGTATATGTTAATCATAGTTTTTATTCATTTGATGCACATGATGCACAGTTGCTAGCCATAATAACCGGTTAAAGCCCCCCATATTTGAACTAAGCGTTCAAATATCCAGCACTGGAATATACACATGGAATACCCTGAGATACTGGGGGGGGTCAGGTTAAATATAGCCTAAAATATTACATCAATGGCAACACTAATTAGTGATGTACTGTCGCTTTCAAATTGAGAATCTATTGGCTGGAATAAACCATTATTGAGTGAGCCGTTATCATTTTTGTTAACGGTTATTTGAGCATATTCCATTTTTAATGCGGCGCTGTCGTTTAATTCATAACGTAAACCTAGCGTTACCGTTTCCTGTCTTGCCCCCTGTGTTGCCTGTGCAGCTGCAGGATCTGAATCTATTGCCGCAAAAGTAAGGTGCGGTAAATATTTACCCATACGGTATCCCAGTGTTACATAATAGCCATCCTGATCAGCAAATAAGAAATCAAAAGGCACATCATTAAAACCATTAGGACTATTAACTGGATCAGAGCTTAAAGTACCTGTATCAGCTGTAATATCACGTGTAGTGAATTCTGTGTAACCTACAAAGTTAGCCACATCCCATGAAAGACTTGCTACGGACAAAAGAGCATCACCGCGACTATTAAAACCACCAACGCTAACGCTATCAACAGTAGAAACTTCTGTATGAAATGAGCTCAACTGAACGGTAAAGTATCTATTTTCCAAACGTAAAGCCATGCCTATATAATTATCGGCGAAGAAATTAACTGTCGGTTGCCCCGGCACACCTTCAGTATTCGAGCCAAAATAAGGCTGGAAACCAAAATTCATGCTACCAACCTTAGCTTGATAAAGTAGCTCAACACCAATAATACTATCCACCGGCATATTACTATAGGCTTCTGCGGGGGGGCGAATCCACGGATAGGCGTAACCCACTTCAAGGTAATCTGAAATTAGAAAAACCGGCTGTTTAATTCGGCCAGCTCGTAGCATTGTGGATTCAGATGCGGCATAGTCCAGATAGGCCCACTCCACGTCCATCCTGTAGTTGTCATCTTCTGCAGAGGCTAATATCTGTGCCACAACCTGCATATCTTCTGCAACATCGGCAGTTACCTGTAAGCCGAATTTTGAATCCTGTAAAAAGGTTACGTCTTCTTTAACTTCCTCGAGATAAACCAGCTTTTTGCCATTTGTCTGTGCCTGATCGTGCACCGCAAATCCCGCTGTTAAAAATCCGTCAAACTCGATTGCCTGTACTTGCTGACCCAACACTGATGACCCTATCAAAGTTGAATATAGAAAAAACTTTTTCATTCTATAACCTCTTTACGTCTGTAATTTTTATTAAGCACAAATCTATTTTGAAAAGATTCGTATATTTTTGTAATTATTATAATATCGGCGAATATAATTAATAAAAGCCGATTGGTCAAATTAGCATTAATTAATATAACTAAACAAAATCAAACATAAACAGCAGATATTAAACGTTATAATTTAAATATTAAATGCAAGTTACTGATATTTAAAGATATAACAGTTATCAATAAAATTATTTGTGGCGCGAATGCTCCCGAGTCTTTTGTGTAGTTTTTTTTCTAATGGTTTTTTTAAACGGAATTTTTCCGGCTTTTTTAGCTGGCTTGCGGGGATTTGAACGCTTGGCATAGGGGTTGTCACTGGTTTTAAACTCCATTCTCATGGGCGTACCGGTCAACTTCATCGCCTCAATAAAGTGATTCATTAAATAGCGTATATACGACTTAGGTAGCAGATCAGTCTGGTTGCCATGAACCACAACAATCGGTGGGTTTTTCCCTCCCTGATGTGCATAACGTAATTTAATACGCCGCCCTCTTACGGTGGGTGGCTGATGTGCCTGCACCGCATTATCCAAGATACGGGTTAGCTCATTGGTAGGCAAATTTTTAATGGCGGATGCATAGGCCTGATTAATTGCCTTGTATAGCAATCCTACGTTTGAGCCGTGCAATGCGGATATAAAATATATTTTCGCAAATTGCACAAAACTGAGACGCCGTTCGAGCTCTTCTTTGACCTGCTCTTTTTTGTACTGATCCATACCATCCCATTTATTGATAGCAATGATTAGCGCCCTGCCGGAATCAATAGCGTAGCCGAGCAGGTGTAAGTCCTGATCAGTGATGCCTTCTTTGGCATCGATCATAATGATGCTGACGTTGGAGTTATCAACCGCCTGCAGGGTTTTAATCACACTAAATTTTTCGACGGTTTGTTTAATGCTTTTCTGGCGGCGCACACCGGCGGTGTCTATCAGGGTGTACTCCTGCCCATCGTGCTCAAAGGGTATATAGATACTGTCACGGGTGGTACCGGGCATGTCCATGGCGACCACACGCTCTTCCCCCAGCATGCGATTCACCAGTGTGGATTTCCCCACATTCGGCTTGCCGACGATGGCCACGCGAATCCCCGGGTACTTATCATCCAGATTTTCTTCCCACGCGGGCCAGTCCCCAAGCAAATTTTCAATTAACTGTGCAACCCCTTTTTTATGCGTAGCGGCAATCGGGTAGACATCTGAAAAGCCCAGACTGGCGAAATCCGACTCAGCGGTTTGCACATCAATCCCGTCGGTTTTATTAATCACTAAATGAATATTTTTACCCAGACGGCGAATCTGCCGGGCAATGCTTTCATCCGCCGCGGTAATACCCCCACGGCCATCCACCATTAACAGTACGATATTAGCTTCATCAATCGCCAGCAGAGTTTGCCTGGCCATCTGCTCATCCAGCTCTTCAGCTTCACCACTTAAACCGCCGGTATCAATTAAAATATAGTTTTTTTCATTGAACTGGCCGTGGCCATATTTGCGGTCACGGGTTAAGCCTGGGTAATCAGCAACCAGTGCATCGCGGCTTCGCGTTAATACATTATAAAGCGTGGATTTTCCAACATTCGGACGACCCACCAGGGCAATTACAGGTAGCATAGATTTTTCCAGCAGATATTATCCGAAATTTTTTTCGGGCTATAAAAACAACAAGCGCCTATAAAGCCCTTGCTGAAATATTTTAACGTATTTTATGGGTTTGTTCAGGTAAATATACGAAGATATTCGAGAACATCTAGCTTGAGCGCTTACACAGAGAAAAGAATTTTAGTGATAAAAATAGCTTTCTCTGTGCACGTTTAATCTGGGTCGCTTAGTCTGGGTGACATTTTTTAAAAAAAGCAACTATTGAGCTGCAGCAGCTGCGCCATCCCCCATAGATGACATAATCTGCTGCATTGGATCTACCGGCTTATCGTTAATAACCAGCTCACCCTGGTGCATACTCACCTTACTCAAATAAACACCTTCGTTCATCACAAGCCAGTTTTCATCAAGCATACCCTGTATATTTTCAGAGACTTTTTGATCCAGTGGAATCTTTGATTCAATGCGTTTATTTTTAGCAGAGCCCAGATGAGCATCCTTCTGTACATTATTTTCCAGCTCCCAGCTAATAAACTGCCTTAACAGTTGATCATCGATTGATATATTTAAATCGAGACTAATCGCCCCCAGCAAAAACATTGGGTCAGCTGGCGTATCCGCATTAATGCCTTCCAGAGTGAAATTCAAATCCGCTTCGAGTTTACCCAGTTCACTATTAACACTGAGTGGATTAATTTTCATTTCGGCCTGTTTAATTAGCTCAGGCATAATCGCCATAATTTGTCCGACCATCATGGCATTGACCTGCTCCGGGGGGACACCCTGCTGAAGTTTATCATCAACTTCAGCCTGAACATCCTGCAACTTATTTAAGCCCTCCGCATTGATACCGTTCAAGCTTAAATCAAATACCAGCGGCCCGAATTTCTGATTAGAGGCGAGTAACTCCCGCGCATTTATGCGGGTGTTTGAATTAATTAAACCGGCACTTTCTGATGTCACAGAATGCACAACCAGATCGCGTACTGCAAATTGCTCTTCAGCAGAATTAATATCGAGCAGATTCATCGACACCACTGAATCACCAATCATTATGTCATTTCCGCCCATAGAGCCTGAGAAACTTATATTGATAGTCTCCGCATGCAGGGCATTTAATGCTGATTTAATCTTTAAAGTCGGCATTTTCAACTCGCCTTTCATCTCGCCACTTTCTACAGAATACAACTGATTCATAATGACACCGGCGGACTGAATATACACCGTGCCAGTCTCATCTTCAAAGCTTGTGTTAAGGGCTGGAATATAAAACTGTGAGTCCATGTTTCCTGAAAAATCTATAACCGTCTGATAGACGAGCGGATTTTTGTCACCAAATATTTTTCTAACCATAGCTTTTTGCGAAGCTGAAATATCCAGTTCACCTTTCACTACCGCCGCAACCAGCGGAGACTTACCCTGCCCTAACAAACCAAAATAAACCGGGCCATGAATAATTTTTTCTTTAAAATAAAGTTGTTCCGGCATATTAGGTAGCTCAACAGCAACACTTGCTATCGAAGAAAAGAATCCCTGATCGTAAGCTACAATTTTAAATTCAAGCTGAGACAGGTCTGAAAAATCATCAACGAGTGAAGCATAGTCAGACTTTATTTTAAAGCCGAACATGAAAGGCGTGAGTGAGAGAATTATCAAGATTATTGCGATTAACCATAATAAAACTTCTACAATACTAATTTTTTTTGTACTCATTTTTATCCTTTTATTATCCTTTTTTAAATAATATCAATCTGCTTATTCGGATTCCATATTAGAGACTAATTCAAACGCTGACAATTCGCCATCACGGGTAACAACATATAGCCGACCATCATGTTCGATCGGCGGAACAATAATGCCTGAGTCATCGGTTTCTATACGGGCCTGAAAATGTCCGTCAAAAGGCGAAATAAAATGCAAATATCCCTGAAAATCCGCCACCACCATCGATTTATTTATGGCTACAGGTCGAGTAATTTTCCGTGCCTTGAGTTTTTCCTGTTTCCAGAGTGTTGCCCCATTCGTTGAATCTAATGCCCAGATTGAATCTTTATCATCACTAATAAACAGGCTGTTAGATGAATAACTTACACCACTATAAGAAGAAAGTTTACGGCTCCAGTTTAACTGCCCGCGCCTCACATCCAGTGAAATAACACGCCCCTGATAGCTTGCCATATATAACGTGTCTTTCACCATTTCTGCATGGCCATCAATATCAACCAGCCGCTCAAGCTCGGATCGACCCGCAGGCGATGCCACTGCAATATCAAATACCGTGTGTCCATCTAGCAAATCAAGCGTCACCAGACGGCCATTGTCCAGGCCGTTAAAAATATAACCCTGTTTAATAATCGGTGCGCTATTACCGCGTAACGTAAGTGCGGGGACATCACGACGATACGTCCACTGCTCACTACCGTCTTTAACATTCAATGCAGAAATTCGCCCGTCAACTGAGCGGATGATAATCGAGTTACCGGCAATTTGAGCAGGCATTAACACTTCTGATGATGCATCTACTTTCCAGACAAGCTTACCTTTTGCATTAAGTAAAATAACAAGACCATTACGCCCGCTAATAACCAGATGCTTATTATCACCCCCAACACCCCCACTCACACTAATGTCTAAAGCAGTTTGCCAGAGTTTTTTACCGGTTTGCAAATTATAGGCAGAAACATTGCCATCGCGATCAGTCACTACAATGCGATCATCTAAAATCAGCGGAAATAACTTGATGAATAACTGACCAACACCGTTACCGGTGTCAACACTCCACAACTCTTTAACGTTCAGTGTCTGCTTAAAATCAACCAGTTCAGCAGGTGGCTCTGCATTATCATCATCACTGCAGGCACTCAGAATAAAGGTCGCTGGGAAAATTAAAAACAGAATTAAGAGTAAACGAGTCATGCGGAGGGTTCTGTGCCTGTTTTAGAATTTGATTCAACGGTTACATCACCAATGTCATCAATTTTAAGTTGCAGCCAGCGATTTGAACCGTTTGATAACATTTTTGCTTCAATGTATGCGGCCTTCGCCTGTGCTTTATTACCCTGCATTAAAAGTGCATCGCCTTTTAATTCCAGCACCATTTCTTTGAAACTTTCAGGGTAGGCTTCATTTAACAGCGCAAGCGTCTGATCAATTTTATTATCGGATAATAGTAATCGGGATAATCTTATCTTAGCTAAATATTTTAATTCGTCCTGTGTTGCGTTATCAATGACCCATTGATATTGCTGCTGCGCTTTTTCAATTTTTCCAGTAGCAATATGCTGCCTGGCAATAATCAGTGCGGATAAACTGGCATAAGGCGTGTCACTAAAATCAGCTTCAAGCTGGTTTGCACTGGCCAATTGATCATTAATTTTTGCCGGATTTTCAGACAGAATCAGCACCTGCTCATAGAGCACACTTGCCTGTTCGGAATGTTGAATAGATTCTGTCTGGTAATACTGCCAGCCAAAAATAGCGGCCACACCCACGGCTACGCCGGTAACGACCATGCTTGAGTTTTCTTTCCACCACTTTTTAATGGCTTCAAGTTGTTGTTCTTCTGTTTCGTAATCCATAATTATCTCGAATTTATAATTTTATAAAACTGTATTTAATGTTGTTAGCAAGTCAGACTGAGCTACGGTTTTCTGCTCAGCTTTCCCACGTAAAAATTTGATGCCAACCGAATTATTCTGTATTTCTTCATCACCTAATATCAACGCAATGCATGCGCCGGATTTATCTGCTTTTTTAATCTGGCTTTTAAAAGAACCGCCGCCACAGTTTGTTTGAAAACGCACTTCAGGTAACTGATCACGAATGCCTTCGACAAATGGCATTCCCTGAAGTTGCGCAAGCTCACCCTGTAACACCACAAAAACATCAACCACATTATCCACTTGCAGGCCAGTATCTTCAAGTAATGATAATATGCGCTCAATCCCCATGGCAAAACCGGCAGCGGGTGTTTCACGACCACCGAGCTGTTGCACCAATCCGTCATAACGGCCACCGGCGCAAATGGTACCTTGCGCTCCCAGCGCATCAGTTACCCATTCAAATACGGTTTTGCAATAATAATCCAGGCCGCGAACCAGGCGTGTATTAATATTATATTTGATTCCGACTTTATCCAGAGTATCCGTCAGTTGTTTAAAATGATCGCTGGATTCTTCATCCAGATAATCCATTAAACTCGGTGCCCCATCAATCATGGATTGCATATTGGGATTTTTGCTATCTAAAACCCGCAATGGATTTGTTTCAAGCCGGCGTAATGAATCTTCATCTAAAAGATTTTTATGCTGATTTAAATATTCAACCAGTACCTGCCGGTAGGCCTTCCTCGATTCAACAGAACCCAATGTATTTAATTCGAGGCGAACGTCTTTAAGCCCCAACATTTTCCATAACCGAGCCGACATTAAAATTAATTCTGCATCAATATCCGCCGAGGCAATACCAAAGGTTTCAATACCAATTTGATGAAACTGACGATAACGGCCTTTTTGTGGTCGCTCATGTCTGAACATGGGCCCCATATACCAGAGACGTTGTTGCTGATTATGAAACAGCCCGTGCTGAATACCGGAACGTACACAACTAGCAGTACCTTCTGGTCGCAGTGTTAAACTGTCACCATTGCGATCGTCAAAGGTGTACATTTCTTTTTCAACAATATCAGTGACTTCACCAATTGAGCGACAAAACAAATCGGTAGATTCAACAACCGGCATACGAATTTCATTGTAGGCATAAGTTTGCAGCAATTGTTTTACCGTTGATTCGAAAAACTGCCAAAGTGGAGACTGATCGGGAAGTATGTCATGCATACCTCGAATACTTTGAATTTTATTTAATTTACTGGACATACAATTTATATTTTAATGGCTGGATAATGGAACAACTGTGGCATCTTTACTGATTTCCAGAGTCGCGATATTACTGTTTTTATTAATTAAGTTTTCAAAATCGACAATTTTACTATTTATTTCAACCCGAATTTTTGGCGCATTACCTAAAAAAACGGTAAACGGGGCAGTCCCTGTTAATTCAATTTCATCACCCGTATTAAGCAGCTGGTAATATAATCGCTTACCGGCCGAGTCCTGTATTTCACACCATGAATCACCGAGGGCACTTAAAAACAGTTTATCCACAGCGGATGATTTTTGATTTTCATTATCACTTGACGTCTGTGCTACGGACACTTCATTCGTATGCGTTGATTCCCGGGAATCTGGATTTAAATCAGGAATGAAATCAGGCTTCTGCACTTCTTCTGGTACTAATTTTTTTTCAGTATCTACAGTGGGTTCAATTGATAGTGTTGATTGCTGGGAAGCTGGATCGCCACTGGATCCTTTAAACTGAGGCTCGCCTGGTTTCTGTGAATCAAATTCTGCAAGCTCACTGCTTGCTATCTCATTGGGTGCATCTGCAACAACATCTGTTTTAAGCGCAAAGTCCGTATTAACCAGCCAGAACACCAGTACAATAATGGCAACCACAACAAAGCTAAAACTAATGAATTTTACAACGTTATCATTGCTGCATTTTTGAATCGGCAGCACGTTTTGTGATGTTAATACCGGCTTGGAGTCCGGAGCCATATGCACATAATCATCAATAATTTCTTCTGCAGAAATACCGAGCAGTCGCGCATAACTGCGAATATAGCCCAGAGTAAAGGTTAATGCAGGCAAAGCGTCAACCTGTGAACTTTCCAGTGCCTTAATAGTATCAACCGATATAAGCAGGTTTTCAGCGACATTGCCCAACGACATACCGGCCTCTTCGCGTGCCCGTTTTAATGGCGCACCAAAATCTTTTTTCTGCAATATATCGTTTACTTCGTTTTCAACAGAATCCGCAGCTTTCATGGTATCTGTCATAAATTAGATAACTCCATTAACTTGCCCGCTTCTTTTGATTCAGGAAAATGATCGAGTAATTTTCGAGAAATTTCAAGAAAATATTTTTTATCCCCCAGAGCATGCTCTGCCTGTACCTGCACCCATAAACTTTGTGCGCTGGGTTTTGCAACTGAATGGTAACGCTGAGTATAGGCTCGAGCCATCAGGTAGTTTTTGGTTTTCAGGCCTAACTCAGCCATGGCCAACAAAGCCGTAGGCATATTTCTGCGTAATTCTAATGCTTTACGCAGATGTTTTTCAACTTTGCTGTAATCCGCTTCTTCAGATTGCAACAAACAATAGCCGATATTGGCATGTGCCACTTCCGGGTTTTTATAAAACTGATTTGCTAGCGAACTTTCAAACTGTTCAATTGCTTCGTCATACTTTTTTATTCCACATAAAAAAGTACCGTAATTATTTTGTAAATTAGGATCTCTGGGATCTATGTCGAGCGCATCAAGATATAAATTCTCGGCTTCAACCGGCTGATTGAGCATCGTCATTAATACCGCAAGCGTGGTATAAGCCGGTACATAATAGCGATCAAACACGATGGCTTTTTTAAGCTTTTCCTGGGCAATCTCCAAATCACCCCGGCGCATATAACCCACAGCCAGTTGCGTATTAATTTTTGCTGCTTCATGGTCTTTTTTCTCTTTCGCTATTTCTTTTGGCGTTGATGCACAGGACATTAGCGAACTTAATAAAATTACGACTAACCACAGTTTGATCCGCATTATGTACTCATTCCGATTCTTGGGGATTTAAATTTATTCTCACGCCGGCTTTTATCCGCCACTTTTCCTACTAGCTGTCCGCAGGCCGCATCAATATCTTCACCGCGGGTTTTTCGAATCACCGTAATTAAACCCGCCTGCATTAATACATCCTGAAAACGGTGTACCGCATTGTTTGATGAGGTTTTATAGCCTGAACCTTCAAACGGGTTAAAGGGTATCAGGTTTATTAATACCGAGATTCCATCGAGCGTTTTAATTAATGCCTGTGCATCCTCTTTAGAATCATTGACCCCCGCCAACATAACATATTCAATTGTTAACCTTGAACGCGGTGAACGTTTTTGCATAAATCGTTTGCAGGCCGCAATTAATTCTTCTAGATTATATTTTTTATTGATCGGCACCAGATCGTTACGTAACTCATCTCTGGTTGCATGCAATGAAATAGCTAACTGCACATCATGACGCTCACTCAGTCTGTCCATTGCCGGCACAACCCCGGCAGTGCTTACAGTAACACGACGTTTGCTTAAACCATAAGCAAAATCGTCCAGCATGACATCAATAGCCTTCATGACATTTTCAAAATTGAGCAGTGGTTCACCCATACCCATTAGCACTACATTGGTAATTTTACGTCCAGGCTTTTTTTCTTCGTCGAGTAAACGCGTCGCTAACCATATCTGCGATAAGATTTCTGCTACTGTTAAATTGCGACTAAAACCCTGGCGGGCGGTTGAACAAAAACTACAATCTAATGCACAACCTACCTGTGATGAAATGCACAGTGTACCCCGCTCATCCTCAGGTATATATACCGCTTCAATGCGATTATGATCTTCCAGTCCCATCACCCACTTACGCGTACCATCTATTGAAAGTTGATCAACAATAATATCGAGGGGCTTAATGCAGGCTTTTTCTTTTAACTGGGCGCGCAGAGCCTTGCTGATATTGGTCATCTGATCAAAATCATCAACGTTCAGCTGGTGTATCCATTTGGTTACCTGAGAAACACGAAAGGCCTTCTCACCTAAACCGGCGAAGAAGGCCTCCATGTCCTGCCGGTTTAAACCCAGCAGGTTGGTTTTTTCAATGTGGGGAAAACTAACGGGTGCGCTCACAAAGTTCCTCAGGGGTAAAGAAGTAGTCAATTTCTACTTTTGCTGTTTCTGCAGCATCAGAGCCGTGTACTGCATTTTCATCTATTGAAGATGCAAATTTGCCACGAATGGTATCCGCCGCTGCTTCTGCCGGGTTTGTTGCACCCATCACTTCACGGTTTTTTGTAATTGCATTTTCGCCTTCAAGCACCTGTACCATTACCGGGCCAGAAATCATGAAATCAACCAGATCTTTAAAAAACGGACGTTCTTTGTGTACTGCATAAAAACCTTCAGCCTGATCCCGGCTCAGGTGCATCATTTTAGCCGCTACGATACGCAGACCTGCCTGTTCAAAAATGCTGTAAATTTCACCGATTACGTTTTTAGCAACTGCGTCGGGCTTGATAATAGAGATGGTACGTTCTAGAGACATTACAAAAAAATCCAAATGATTGTTATAAATAAGCTGATCATTATAAACGATTTATATGGCTGTGGTCGGTTTTTTTATTGGATCAGAGTCCGGGGATTAGATTAACAGCCCCTTAGAAAATGAGGGGCTGAGTGAGATTTTACTTTGTCCATTAAATCCCCCTCAGTCCCCCTTTTTCTAAGGGGGAGGCTTTAAATTAATCCTTCTCATCTATCCAGGTCATCTGAATCGCTTCGAGAATTTTCTCACTGGATTTTTCCGGATCATCATCAAAGCCTTCCAGTTCACACACCCACTGATGCAGATCGGTAAAACGTACATATTGAGGGTCCACATCCGGATGTTTATCATCAAGCTCTAAAACAATATCTAAAGTATCTGTCCACTTTAAGCTCATAACCTGCTCCTAATGATTTTCAGAAACCATGTTAATGGTATACTTTGGCAGCTCGACCACCAGATCTTTGTCTGCAACAACAGCCTGACAACTTAAACGTGAATCCGGATCCAGCCCCCAGGCTTTATCCAGCATATCGTCTTCATCTTCAGTATTTTCATTCAGTGATTCCAGGCCTTCACGAATATATACATGACAGGTTGTGCAGGCACAAGATTTTTCACAGGCATGCTCAATTTCAATATCATTACGAAGGGCTGCATCACAAATAGTTTCACCCGGCTGCGCATCAAATGCAGCACCTTCCGGGCAAAGTGTTTCGTGGGGCAGGAAAATAATCTGCGGCATTTTAATCTCTCTTTACATTAATTTTATTTAAAGCAAAAGCATTTTGTCCGCTAATAAACGCAAAAAACGCTAATGTTCTGGTTCATGCGCCTGCGGCGCATTTCACCAAAAAAGCCTTTGCTTTTATTTGCGTGCTTAGCGTTCATTTGCGGACAAAATGCTTTTAATCTTTTTTACTTATTAAACTCTTCAACCTGATGCCCGGCCATCGACTTTTGCACACTGGCATTCATTCGACGGGCAACGTATTCAGTACTGACCTTTTCAAGTTTTTTCATCGCATCTTTTAATACCTGAGTCTCAGTTGCATTATGTCGTGCAACCGCCAGCTCAGAACGAACCTGTTGAATTTTTTCGCGCTCATCTGCACTTAACATTTCTTCGCCGTCATCTGCCATTGCAGAATCGATTGCCTCTAACACTCGATCCGCTTCAACCTGTTGTTCACGTAAACTGCGTGCATCTTTATCTTCGCCTGCAAATTCCAATGAGGCTTTTAACATGGCTTCAATTTCAGCATCCTGTAAACCATAAGAGGGTTTCACATCAACACTGGCTTCTACGCCGGAAGTTTCTTCTTTGGCGGAAACACTTAATAAACCATCCGCATCCACCTGAAATGTAACACGAATTCTGGCAGCACCCGCAACATGTGGTGGAAAACCACGCAGTTCAAATTTGGCCAGTGATCGACAGTCATCAACCAGCTCACGTTCACCCTGCACTACATGTAATGCCATGGCGGTTTGACCATCTTTATAAGTAGTAAATTCCTGCGCGCGGGACACCGGAATGGGCGTATTGCGGGAAATGATTTTTTCCGATAATCCACCCATAGTTTCAATGCCTAAAGATAATGGCAAGACATCCATTAACAATAAATTACCATCGGAATCATTACCCACTAATGCATTCGCCTGAATAGCCGCACCAATTGCAACCACTCTGTCCGGATCAATATCAACTTTCAGTTCAGTTTCAAAAAAATCTGCAACCTGTTCACGCACACGTAATGCGCGGGTTGATCCACCCACCATGACCACATCAACAACCTGATCTTTTTCGACATCCGCATCACGCAGCGCACGGCGGCAGGATAATAACGTTTTTTTAATTAATGGGTCGATGAGTGAATTTAATTGCTCACGATGTAATGTGCCGGTCCAGTTTTTATTATCTGCAAATTCAATATTAATTTGCACCTGCTCAACATCACTCAAGGCTTCCTTGGCTTTACAGGCTTCGTGCAAAACCAGACGCAATAAACCGGAACTTAAATCAGCGGGTTTTACAGCCGCCTGTTTAATAATCCATTCAGCAATGGCGTGATCAAAATCATCACCACCCAGGGCACTGTCACCACCCGTTGATAACACTTCGAACACACCTTTTTTGAGCTGCATAATTGAGATATCAAAAGTGCCACCGCCTAAATCATAAACCGCAACAATACCTTCAGCACCGCTATCCAGACCATAGGCAACCGCTGCAGCGGTAGGTTCATTTAATAAACGTAAAACATTAATACCCGCCAGTGTCGCCGCATCTTTTGTGGCCTGGCGTTGCGCATCATCAAAATATGCCGGCACAGTTATGACCGCGCCTTCAAGCTCATCACCGAGGGTTTTTTCACCGCGTGCCTTTAATACTTTTAAAATATCTGCAGAAATTTCAATTGCGGTTTTATCCCCCGCAGCTGTTTTGATTTTTGGTACAGCCAGGTCAGTTTGCGCAAACTCATAGGGCAACACATCACTTAGATTTTCAAACTGATTTTTTAACTCATCAACACCCCGGCCCATTAATCGCTTAATGGAGGAAATAGTATTATGGGAGTCTTCAATCTGATTTTTTTTTGCCTGCGCACCGACAACAATTTCATCAGATTTATATTGCACAACTGAAGGCAGCAAATGCTCTCCATCCGCATCAGGTAACGTATCCGAGCGACCACTGCGTACCGATGCCACCAATGAATTAGTGGTACCCAAATCGATACCAATCGCAAATTTATGTTCGTGGGGTTTAGTCGACTGACCGGGTTCTGAGATCTGTAATAAAGCCATTAAATTAATTCATCTTCTAATTGTTCAGTTATATCGTTTACTTCTTTTTGTGCTTTATTAATAAACTGTAATTTGCGCACAATTTCGCGGCTTTTCTCTAATTTATCCTGATGATAAAAATCGCCAAAACTTAACACTAAATTTTCTGCCTGATTTTTTAAATCCCGGCTCATGGTATCCAGCACATCAAGCGGATCAGACTGTCTTTTAATATCCGCGATTTCTTCACGCAATTCCATTTGTTGCATTAAAAAACCACCATCCATTGATGTGTCGGTTTCGCCATTCATGTCCACACCTTTTAAGGTCAGCATATATTGCAAACGTGACACCGGTACTTTTAAAGTATTGTAAGCTTCATTAACCAACGAGGTAATTTGCATGGCCTGGCGTTTTTCCGCATCACCACTGCTGGCGAAACGATCCGGGTGAACCTGCTGTTGTAGCTCATGGTTTTTTTCTTTTAGTTGTGATAAATCCAGCGCGGTTGAGACTGGCACTGAGAATATTTCAAAGTAGTTTTTTTTGAAGATTGGATTTGGCATGTGATTTTAAAATCAAAAAATAAAAGAAAACGCGAACGAACGCAAATAACAGCTCCTGCGCATCCATGCGCGCGCTGAATTAGTGCATCCATGCACGTCAACACAAGTGACCGAAAATTTAATGATGTAATTGATAAATTCTGACATTAGCTTTTTTATTTCACAAATTAAAACAAAAGATTAAACAGTAAAACTTTCACCGCATCCACAGGCGTCTTTTTCGTTTGGATTATTAAAAGCGAAACCTTCGTTTAAACCTTCTTTTACAAAATCCATTTCAGTGCCATCAATGTAAACCAGACTTTTCTTATCCACTACAATGGTTACGCCATTGCTTTGAAAAGTCTCGTCTTCGTCTGCATTTATTTCATCGACAAATTCAATTACATATGCCATGCCCGAACAGCCGGTGGTTTTTACACCCAGACGTACACCTGCGCCGCTGCCCCGATTCGCAAGGAATTCATTTACGCGCTTTGCGCCATTTTCTGTAATTGATATTGCCATAACTGCTGCCTCGTGTTGCTAGTTTAGAAGTTATAATTACAAACTAACCATTAAATAATATTTTTCTATCCGGTTAACTAACCGGTTAACTAAAAAACAGCCCCGTAGGAGTTAGTTTTCTTTCTTGCTAGCTGTCTTTCTTGTTCAGGTAATCTTCCACCGCGGCACTAATCGCATCTTCGGCCAGTACCGAGCAGTGTACTTTTACCGGCGGTAATGCCAGCTCTTCTGCGATATCCAGATTCTTGATCTGTT